>VFQQ010000639.1_pt1 | contig 63965 bp, 62 predicted proteins | sample 3512341 | NCBI WGS metagenome assembly VFQQ01 (sample SAMN10412373, study PRJNA504923) | tailings metagenome | isolation source: Relicate 2 Philex TSF1 revegetated site | place: Philippines: Tuba, Benguet | collected 2017-08-29 | reverse complement strand
GCGTATAACCCTTCATTAGAAGAAGAGTTAGTTCTTTTCAAAGCGCTTCGAAGGTCAGCAAAAATGATAGCCAAGGGCAGGTTGCGTAATATTGAATGACTCTAGAAGAAGCTTACAAAATAATAAGCGCGAAAAGTCAGCTTGAGTTTGGAAAGTTTTACCAGGCTGGCAGCAACTTAAGTTTGGGTGTCGGAAAACTCTTCTATGACATACGTTATCCTCAGTACAACCTTGAAGATAAGGCGTTTGATACATATGAGGGAACGGTTTTCATTCTAACACACGAGTGTGATGTGGCTGAGGAGAATAACCGTCCATTCAGTGACCACCTAATTTTCTGCCCGATCATCCCACTTGAAGCACTTGTAGCTGAATATGCAGAAACTATTGGTGATGATGAGGCACTAAAGTCGTTTTTGTCACATTTGGCCGTTCATAATGTCTCAAGAGTAATTTATCTTCCTCCTTGTGGAGATGCACTGCCTTATGGAGGGGTAATGTATCTCAATCAAATCACAAATACACATAGGTCAGCTTTTCCAAAAGATGCTTCAAATGCATTTGCGGCAACAACAGGATATGGACTAAGAGTTATTGATATGTGTTTGACAAACCATTTGCTGAGACCGAAATCAGAAACCTTAGCTTTTTCAACATAACCCTATATGACAGGGGACAATTTGGGGAATAAACATCCCAAGACAGACCATTACAGTGCAACGAAAGGAAACGGGCGGCACGAATTATATTTCTAAATCAAGTAATTACAAACACCCAGTAAACTACGAACCAAGGGGTCAGGAGTTCGAATCTCTTCGGGCGCGCCAGTAAAATCAAAGGGTTAGGCTTTTAGTCTAGCCCTTTGTGCTATCTACTGTAGCCAGAAACGTAGTCATTGCCTGCTACAGCCACGACCGACGGTCTTCGATCTACCCATTCCGCCAAATGATCCGCAGAAAGATGGGCATACTTCTGCACCATCTCAGGTGTTGACCACCCACCTAGCTCCTGCAAGATATGTTGCGGTGTGCCTTCTTGAATATGCCAGCTTGCCCATGTGTGTCTAAGGTCATGCCAGCGAAACTCAGTAATGCCCACCTCGACCAAGCACTTGCGCCAAGTCTTCGTATTCACCTGTGTAATGCGATTGCCTTTATAGGTAAATACAAAACGCGCATGCTTGCCTATCTGCTTACGTAACACTAATACCGCTCCGGTTGAGAGGGGTACTGGAATCGCTTTTCTTGCCTTAGCCTGATCGGGATGAATCCACGCCATCCTGCGCGTCAAATCCACTTGCGACCATTCTAGCCCAGTGACATTGCCTCGCCGTAATCCAGTTTCCAGACTAAAGCGCACAATATCGCCCAGATGTTCAGGCAATCTTGCAATCAACCGATCTGCCTCGTTGCGTGTAATCCACCTAACCCGCTTCTTGGGTTCAGGCAGCATACGCACAGAAGGCACTCGGTCTATCCATTCCCACTCATTACAAGCTTTTCTGAGAAGTCCACGGACGACTTCCAGCACACGATTTACCGTAGAGTTTGCGACACCTTCAGCCTGTTTCGCCTTCAGTATCTTCTCCAGAAAATCACGGTTAATGGCTTGTAACTCGACACCGTTTAGATAGGTGTGCAGCCAACGCAAATGATAAAGATCACTTTCTTGTGAAGCTTTATGTTTGGTTTCCTGCACATACCTAACGACAGCATCGTTCCAGAGGCGTTTCGGCTTAATTCCCAGCCGATCTTGTTCCCACAGGGCATTGATTAACTTTGCTTCGTACTCTTGCGCCTTCTGTTTGTCTGAAGTGCCAGTGCTGCGTTGTACTCGGCTTCCCTTATGGGTAAATCTAACCCACCACACGGATGAGTCTTTTCGCTTGTAAAGTGACATAGTGAATTCTCCATGTTGTCACCTTGCAGCGTTCGCCAGTTGCTAGAGTAAAGCGAACGTAAGTAAGTGACAAGGTCATCCTTGAGAAACGCCCAGCACTTGCCCGGTTTAGCCGCAGGAATCAATCCGGCTCTGGCCTTGGCCTGCAGCGTCACAGGATGCATCTTCAGAAAAGCAGCCGCTTGTTTAAGATCGATGGTCTCCATCACTCACCCCCGGAAGCTTTCTTGTAGGATTTTGCAATCTGGTCAGCAATCGCCTGATCGTCAGAATTGTGCATTCGATTGTTGACAGTATTAAACCGGCGATTCTTGGAACGCACCTTGCGCCCGACATACGCATCCAAACCGGAACCCCGAACACCAAGCCGCCGATCATGAAACTCATGCGCCTGATGTGACCTGCCCAGATTCTTCGGTCCACTCATTCCTGGAGAATGGCCTCGGTTTCAGCGGTCTTTCCGCCTAACAATCTGAACGCCGTAGGCGTCAGATTCCCTAAACTCGAATGCGGCCGCACGTCATTGTAGTGACGTCGCCAGCTTTCGATCACCACCTTCGCTTCCGCCCGTGAGCGGAACCATTCCATCGACAGGCATTCGTCGCGGAACTTGCCGTTGAAGCTTTCCGCTACACCGTTCTGCCACGGCTTGCCGGGCTCGATCAGCGCCATGTCCAGACCGTGATTCGTGGCCCAGCGCAGCAGCGCATTGGAAACGAACTCCGGGCCATTATCCGAACGCAGCACCTTCGGTACGCCACGCACGCTCATCAGCTGTGATAGCACTTCAATCACCCTGGTCGAGCGGATCGATCCAGCCACGTCGATGGCCAGTGATTCGCGCGTGTATTCATCCACCACCGTCAGGCACTTCAGTTGCTGCCCGGCGGCCGTGGTGTCGAACACAAAGTCGTAGGCCCATACCTGGTTCGCCATCGAAGGCGCCTGTGGGCGCGGCCGGCTTCCTGCAATCCTGCGCCGCGGCCGTTTCCTCGGCACCTGCAACCCGGACTGACTCCATAGCCGCCAAGCGCGTCCGACACTCATCTGATGCCCCTGACGATCCAGAAACACATGGATGCGTCGGTAACCAAAGCGTGGGTACTGCGCTGACAGGATGGCCATGCTGGCCAGCGCTGGCGCGTCCTTGACCGCCTTCACCGATTCATAATGCAGCGCGGAGCGCGCGACATTCAGCAGCGTACACGCTCGCCGCTCCGACAGGCCGCGCATCCTGGCGTAGGCCACCTGTTTGCGGCGGGCGGGTACGCTTACCATTTTTTTACGGCGATCTCCTTCATCACTTCGATTTCGAGATCCCGATCTGCCAGCAGCTTCCGCAGCCGCGTATTCTCCTGCTCCAACTGGCGCAGTCGCTTCACATCACTGGAACCCATGCCGCCAAACCGCTGGCGCCATGTGTACAACGTCTGCTCGCTGACGCCGTGGGCCTTGGCCACGGCTGCCACCGAGGTTCGGTCAGCCTCACGCAGCATGCCAAGCATCTGTTCTTCCGTAAATCTGCTCTTCTTCATGACTTCCCTCTTTCCAAGGAAGCCATTCTCTCAAGTTTTAACTGGTCCGGAAAACCGTTAGCAGGTCACAGCCTTCAACTAGGTTTTTCAGCAGCAATACTATTGATCATAACTTTACTTACAATATTTCTGTAAATCTTATTGATAATAGTTATCACTTTAATTATCATAGCGTTTACTAGAAGGCAAGATTAATAACCTATTGATTTATTTTGAATAAAATTAAATCTATTCATTTTTCCATCATTCAAACCATATTGTGCGGAGTTTAATAATGAAGCTAGTTTCAAAAACACTTTATGTGGCGGTTTTTCTAGCCACCCAGCAGATAGCGTTTGCTGAGGATGATGCACAGCGATTGCCGCGTATTGATGTCATTGGAAGTCAAGATGATCAGTTTCGCATGTCAAGCACTGCCAACATCATCACCAATGAAGAAATGCAAAGCTCGCACGTAATGACAACCAATGAAGCACTCCGTAAAGTACCTGGGGTGGTGGTTCGGGATGAGGAAGGTTTTGGAATCCGGCCAAATATCAGTATTCGAGGCCTGAATCCAACCCGTTCAACAAAAGTAATGTTGCTGGAGGATGGCATCCCACTCGCTTATGCACCTTATGGCGACAATGCCAGCTATTACTATCCATCTATTGATCGATTTTCTCGTATAGAGGTCATGAAAGGAGCTAATCAGATTAAATTTGGACCGCAAACCATTGGTGGCGTGATCAACCATATCACACCCGATGCACCGCAAAAGTTTGGCGGGCGCATCAGTCTGACTGCAGGTAATCGTGATTATTTAAATACCAAGATCAGCCTGGGTGGGAATGGGATGTTGTTGGACTATACCCACAAGTCAGGTGACGGCGCACGAGACAATACCAGACTGAATGTCGATGACCTCAATTTTAAACTGACCAAAGCCATCAATGATGACCATGCAATTACCTTCCGGGCCAACTACTTTAGTGAGGACTCACAGGTTAGCTATACCGGTTTGACGCGGGCTGAGTATCAGAATTTTGGTCGAAAATATAATCCATTCAGAGATGATGATTTTGAAACAACCCGATATGGCGCTTCTATAACGCATGATTGGCAAATATCTGACGGCACCGTTCTAACCACCAATTACTATTACAGTTACTTTAATCGTGACTGGTGGCGGCAGCAAAGCAATTCGGCTGCAGGTAATATCGCTGCCGGTGCTGGTTGTGCGGCCGTTGGAGCAGGCCGTGTAGCTGGCGCTGCAGTAGACCCAAGGACTTGTCTTGGAAATCAGGGACGATTACGGACTTATGACACCTATGGTGTTGAACCACGACTGACTGTCGACCATGATCTAGGACAGTTGGAAATGGGATTAAGAGCGCATTACGAGGAACAGAACCGCAAACAGGTGAATGGGTCTTCACCTACGGCGAGAAACGGTAATCTGGTCGAGAATAATTATCGTGAAACTAATGCTTACTCTGGCTTTGTCAGCAATCGTTTTGATATCGGAAATTTCAGCATTACGCCAGCAATTCGCTATGAGTATATCGAAAATATCCGTAAAAACCGTTTGAACAGTGCATCAGGTGAAGAAACACTAAGGGAGTGGGTACCAGGCATTTCAGCAGCTTATACGCCAAATGATCAATATACTGTTTTTGCTGGAGTACACAGAGGCTTTGCCCCGCCAAGAACTGAAGACTTGATTACCAATACGGGTGGTGCTGTCGATGTCGGCGCAGAAAAATCAACGAATTATGAAATTGGCTTCAGAACGAGACCAACGAAACAATTCAGTCTTGAAACTTCTGCCTTTTACAATGATTTCGACAATCTAATTGCCGTTGGTTCTGTAGCATCTAACCTGCCAGCGCTTGCCCAAGGCAAGGCAACTTTCGCAGGACTGGAAATGTTAGGGCTCTACGAGTTTGATAATGGGATGTACTCGCGAGTTGCTTACACATGGTTACCTGTTGCCAAACAAGATTCACCGTTCCGGCGAGTGGACAACAATGCCGTCGTTGGCAACAGTGCATCAGGCAATCGTCAGCCTTATGCGCCCAAGAACACAGTGACTGCTGCTTTCGGCTACAAAATGGGTAATTGGGACGCCATGATCGAGGCTGTTCATGTCGGAAGGCAATATGCCGATTTTGCTGAGACCAAAGATGTCGATGTTTTGGGGCAAAATGGTGAAATAGGTAGTTACACCATTTACAACGCAGCAATTAACTACAGCGTGCCGCAATATAAAACCACCCTATTCCTGGTAGGGAAAAATATTTTCGATAAGGAATATGTTGTTGATCGTACCCGAGGAATTTTGCTGGGTATGCCAGCGTTGGTTCAAGTAGGTGCACGATATGATTTTTAATGCTCATAAGAAATATGTGCTTTAGATATCCGTCGTTCTGCTTAAAATTGACGAATTTCACGAACACTATATCGATAAGCAAGAATATGCGACCGGGGGCCGTAAAGTTCCTATTTTACTAGTCGACTTTTTCTGATTCTAAGGAGTATCTCCCATCCCCCAGAATAATCTTCTTAGGCACGCCAATTTAAAAAGGGGACTAGTTATGACTAGTCCCCTTTTTCATTTCTGTCATTCAAGTATTAACCCAAGCCTGATCACCATGAAATGATTTCAACTCGATTTTTGTGAATTTAATGTAACCTCAGCACTCATTAATTTCGATGCATAAATTATTTATGCAGCGCCTTAATTTAAGCTGGGTTTTGCCGTAATAGGGATAGCGTTTTCTTTTCCTGTAACTGTATAAGGTGATCTATTTATTCGGGGCGATTGAAATCCTAAAACCCTTTGTTTTTTTAATAACAATGAAAATCAATCAAAACAAATCTAATTGCACCCCGATGTGTGCCTCGCTGGAGGCTTTTTCGCATGATTCTAACGGTACCCCGCTAAAGGCATACGATGAATAGAAATCACCGTATGCCTAACACTCCCAACAGTCTGAATGGACACGCAGGTGCGTCTCATATTCAAGCAGCGGATATCATTCCAGGCAGTGCGAACAAGAAACTGATGCTGGCTGCCCAGGTGCGCACCTTGCATGAGAGCATCATTTCAGCAGTGTCCGGCAGTCTGATTATTGTCGCGATTGTCTACCTAGTGCTGGTTGGCGAAGTTTCTCAGACCAATTTAATCATTTGGACTGCATTGCTAACTGGCACGCAGTGTTTGCGCCTCGGCTTATATGTGTTGATGCGTAAACGATATGAATCACTAGAGACAAAGCAGTGGCTTTTCCTGTTGCGGTTACTCACTTTCATGAGTGGCTTAGCCTGGGGTAGCCTGCCCATTCTCAACTTTCCAGCAGACCCGTCACACCAGCTGATTCTGCCATTAGTGGCGGCAGGCTTTTCGGGGGCTGCGCTTTCCAAGTATGCGGCAGATCGCATGTCTGTCATTTTATTCTGTCTGCCTGTGTTGTTACTTTTAGTCTGTCGATTATTGTATGAGGGTGGAGAGATCAACACATCCATTGGTTTGATGGTATCGGTGTATCTGGTATTTGTGCTGATATTTGCTTATCGGGGTGATGTCTCATTTCGACACACTGTCGATATTCAGGAAAAGGCTAACCTGCTGAATGCCGCATTGATTCAGGCTCAGGAAGTGGCAAAGATTGGTAGTTTTTACTGGGATATCGCTTCGGATGCTGTGCACTGGTCAGATGAACATTACCGCCTGTGGGGACTGAATCCACAGTCGATGACGCCCACCTATGCGCTCTTCAAACAAGGCGTGCACGCCGATGACTTGGCGCAAATGGAAGATATGCTTACACAAGCACTGGCGGGTGGACCGGCTTACGACTGTGTGCACCGGGTTGTTCGCCCAGATGGGAGTGAGCGTTACATCCATGGCCGCGGTGAAGTGCAGTTTAGCAATGATGGTAATCCGGTACGCATGATAGGTACCGTACAGGATATTACTGAGCAGAAAATTGCCGAAGACGAACTGCAACGCTCTGAAGCCATGCTGGGTGCCATTATTCAGCAAATGCCAGCCATGGTGTTCATGAAGCGTGCGAGTGACCTTAAGTTTGAACTGTTGAACCATGCGGGCGAGGAACTATTAGGCGTCAAGCAGGCCGATGTCCTTGGAAAGAGTGATTACGATTTTTTCACACCGGAACAAGCAGACTTTTTTACCAGCAGAGACCGTATTGTGCTGGCGAGTGGCGAACCGATGGAAATCAGGGAAGAACCGATTCTGGCAAAGGATAGTGAAACCCGCTATTTGCATACCCGCAAAATCGCCATTCAAAACTCGGCTGGCGTTGCCACGCATTTATTGGGCATTTCGCTCGACATCACCGAACTTAAACGCTCAGAAGAAAACCTGAGAATCGCAGCCATGGCGTTTGAAACACATGAAGCCATCATGATTACCGATGCTGACAACAGGATACTCCGCGTGAATCAGGCGTTTGAAAGAACGACAGGATACCAAGCGGATGAAGTATTGGGTCAAACCCCCACCTCACTCTTTACAGACCAGCAAGATAGCAAACTTTTCAACCTGATGTGGGATGAAATTATTCAGGCTAACCAGTGGAGTGGCGAACTCTGGAAGAAAAGGAAAAATGGTGAAATTTATCCGTCTTCGATGACCATTACTGCCGTGAAAAATGCGCTGGGCCACACTGTGCAGTATGTGGCTATCTTCAGTGATATTTCAGATCGCAAGAAGGCGGAGGAGGACCTCCATCATCTAGCATTTTATGATGTGTTAACGCAACTCCCCAACCGTCGTCTTTTGCTGGATCGCCTGAATGTGGCATGTGCTGCCTCGGCCAGAAATCGCAAATATGGCGCCTTGATATCGTTGGATCTTGATAATTTCAAAATATTGAATGACACACTAGGTCATGCCGCTGGTGACTACTTTTTAATTGAGGTGGCAAATCGCATTAAATCCTGCTTGCGTGAAATTGATACCGTTGCGCGTTTAGGCGGCGATGAGTTTGTGATACTGGTAGAGAATACTGCGACAAGCATTGAAAAAGCTACGCAGCATGTGGCGAATCTCACAGATAAAATCCGGATGACGCTTGGTACACCCTTTCAGATTGAGCATTACACACATCACAGCTCTAGCAGCATTGGGATCACGCTGTTTTACGGCCACGAGCAAAGCGTTGAGGATATTCTGCGATTCTCTGAAATGGCGATGTATCAGGCAAAGTCTTCTGGCCGAAACCTGGTGCAGTTTTTTGATCCGCAAATGCAGCATTCGGTTGAACAGCGCGTGCGTCTGGAATCGGATATCCGGCAAGCATTGCGGGATCAGCATTTTATGCTGCACTATCAGCTGCAGATCGATAATGCCAAGCAGCCGATTGGCGCTGAGGCTTTGATTCGCTGGTTACACCCAGAGCGTGGCATGGTGTCGCCTGCAGATTTTATTCCTGTTGCAGAAGAAACTTCGCTGATTCTGGATATTGGTCATTGGGTGCTTGAGACCGCATGCCAGCAGCTGGAAAGCTGGAGCCATGATCCATTGACTCAAAACCTGACGCTGGCCATTAATATCAGCGCCCAGCAATTCAAGCTTCCGGACTTTGTAGAACGCCTGGCTAATACCATCAAAAAATACCATTTTGAGCCTTCCAAACTGAAGCTAGAATTGACTGAAGGCGTAGCACTAGATGATATTGATTCTGTGGTGTCCAAAATGGCATCGATCAAGCATGATCTTGGCATTGCGATCTCGCTGGATGACTTTGGAACTGGTTATTCATCCTTGTCTTACCTTAAGCAATTGCCAGTTGACCAGATCAAGATTGATCAAACCTTTGTGCGCAATATTCTGACTGACCAGGATGATGCAACGCTGGTGAAAACCATCATTGACATGGCGCATAACTTTAAGCTCAACGTGATTGCTGAGGGTGTTGAAAGCGCGCAGCAATTTGAGTACCTGAGAGATAATGGTTGTATGGCATATCAGGGCTATCATTTTAGTAAGCCCATCCCGATTGCACAATTTGAGGCGCTGGTAAGATCGCTCGCTTCATAAACAGCCAAAGCGGTAGTCAAGCACTGAAAACTTGTGCAGCTTGATCAAGGTTTACCATCCCATCAGTGCACCGTTCTTTATCTTTTATAATTATATCAATATTCAATTTTATTCTTTTGCGGTTTATGCAATCTCATAGAATGAGTGCTTCTTGAATGTCATGCATGGGTGTGGCATCACCAAAGGAGCTCTGCATTGAAAATCCGCCATCTTGATCTGGAAGATCAGTCTCTCAGCCAACCACATCTGGAACTCGGCCTACCACCCGTTGAATACGAGGTCACACATGCCTCGGATCATCCATTGCTCCGCCTTTCCGGTTATTTTGTGATGACGGCCTTGATTGGGTTGGTGGTGTATTTTATTTACCGGCTATTTCTGGGCGATCATACCGCCAGCGGATGGAAAATCATCACCACTGCGCTGCATGATCCAATGTTCTGGAGCGCGGTGGCCGTGGGCTTGCTGGCGCAAGTGATTGATGGCGCATTGGGCATGGCGTATGGCGTAACTTCTACCAGTTTTCTGTTGGCGGCAGGCGCTTCCCCTGCAATGGCCAGTGGCGCAACCCATCTCGCCGAGGTGTTTACCACCGGCGTTTCCGGCTTATCTCACCTGAAAATGGGTAACGTCAACAAGAAGCTGTTTTTCAGTCTATTGATTCCTGGCGTACTCGGGGGGCTGATTGGTGCCTATGTGCTGAGCAATATCGATGGCAGCATTCTGAAGCCATTTATCAGTGGCTATTTGTTGCTGATGGGCCTATATATCTTGAGCAAAGCGTTCAAACATATCCGTATTCGGCGTGAGATTAACCCATCCAAGGTAGCACCACTGGCCTTGTTCGGCAGCTTCATGGACACCACAGGCGGCGGCGGATGGGGGCCGATTGTCACCACATCACTCGTCGGCTCTGGCCATGACCCACGGACCACTATAGGCTCTGTCAATTTTGCCGAGTTTTTTCTGACACTATCAGTCGCCGCCATGCTGTTCTCCATTCTGGATGACAGTGTCTGGACGATTGTAGGCGGGCTGGTACTTGGCGGCGTATTTGCCGCACCCTTTGCGGCTTATCTGACTAAACATCTGAAAACCAGAATCCTGCTGATACTGGTGGGTATACTGATCACCTTGATCAGCGGTTACAACTTGCATCGTGCATTTATGTAAGCAAAGGCTGAGGCTGGGTGGCTGAGATTTTGGTTTGCGACTCGGCGTTAGCCCCCCAGGCTTCGCAACTTGCTTGCGGCCATGGCAGCCGCAGCCGTGCGGGTTTCAACGCCGAGTTTTACAAACACATGCTCCATATGCTTGTTGACTGTGCGTGGGCTGGAGCCAAGAATATCGCCGATATCGCGATTGGTTTTACCCTTGATGGCCCAATACAGCACTTCCGCCTCACGCTTGGTTAGACGGAAAGCTGCCATCAACGCCTCAATCTGCGCGATGTCGGACTCCTCGCGCAGGAGAATGATCCATTGTTCATCGCCACTCAGATTGGCAGGTGTAAAGATCAAGCGCCCATCACTTTGAAAAACGGTCAGTGGCAGTAGGCGGCTGGCAGCATCCTGTTTGAGCCTACTCACCCACTGAATCAACACTTCCGGCGTATTGTTGTTCAAATCATTGCCCGTACTGAAGTACTTGCCCATCAGTTGGCGTGCCAGCGGTGTTTGCCAAACGACACGTCCATTATCAGGCAATACCGCAATCGCAGCTTGTCCAAAGGCATCCAGCGCGCCACGCGTCTGGTGCATTAGCCGCGAGGCTTGCAGGTGGGTGGTGATTCTGGCAAGCACTTCTGCCGTCCTGATCGGTTTGGTCACATAGTCAGTACCACCGGCTGAAAAGCCAGCCACCACATGTTCTGACTCGGTCAAGCCAGTCATGAAAATTACCGGGATATGACGGGTATTAAGATTTGCCTTGAGTTGGCGACAAACCTCAAAACCATCCATGCCAGGCATGATGGCATCAAGCAAAATAATATCGGGATTGGCATCGCTCGCGCTTTTCAATGCTTTCTCGCCATTATCCGCCACCAGCACAATAAAACCGGACTCATCCAGTGCATCGTGCAAGACTGCCAGATTATCCGGCACATCATCCACAATCAGCACCACGGCTTGCTGTTTGCTTGCTTGCGATAATTCAGACATCGGTCAGCTTTTCCTCTAGATAGTTTTTCATGGCTTCCAACTGAAACTGTCGCGCCATGTCTTTCAGGGTCTCAACAAATAATTGATATGCAGGATCCATCTCAAGCAGGGCTTCAAGCTTTTGATTGATCCCACGCATGTAACCTAGATTCACCAAACTCAATAATTCATTTAGCTGTTCTTTTGCTGGCAAGACCATGGGTTGTGTAGCTTCTGACGCTGCGTTTTGCGCTGGCAGATTGTCTTCGGTCACCCACTCGAGATTAAGTCGCTCCCCCAGCCATCGCAACAACTCCTGAACGTTCACCGGCTTCACAATAAAATCTGCGGCAGAAATATCTGCGGTGTTTTCCATGCCTTTATCAAAAGCATTGGCTGACACAATGCCAATCACCACGTCTGACTCATGCATTTTGCGGATGACATAGCTGGCCTCCCAGCCATCCATCACCGGCATGGCGAGGTCCATCAGAATGACATCTGGCCGGAATTCTGGATAAATATTCAGACACTCCTGCCCGGTGGCCGCCTCGGCCACTTCAAAACCAAGCGGTTGCAGAATATTGATCAGTAATTCCCGGTCTACACGCTCATTGTCTACCACCAATACCCGGCGGCGTGGCCCCTTGTAAGCAATAGGTTTTTGCATCGTGGCCGCTTCGATATCATGCTCTACGCGCACCTGCGGCAAGAACAGCCGAATATAAAACGTTGTACCCTTGCCCACTTGACTATCTACAGCCAGCTCACCGCCCATCAGCTCAGTCAACATTTTACTGATGGTCAGCCCCAACCCTGTACCTCCCACCCCCGTCGCTGCGCTACCCCGCAGAAACGGCTCAAACACCTGATCAATTTCTTCCTTGGAGATTCCCGGGCCGGTATCTTCCACAGAGACGGATAACATTTCGCGAGCGTAATTGACGCGAAACACCACCCCACCCTGCCGGGTAAATTTAACTGCGTTCCCCAGAATATTGATCAAAATCTGGCTCAGCCGCTTTTGATCAGCTCGCACCACTCTGGGTAGCTCGCCGGTCAACACATATTTGAAGCTGAGCCCCTTGTTGCGGGCTTGCAACTCAAACATGCTGACAATCTGCTGCACAAACTCGGGAAATTTGATCGGCTTGGTATCAAACGTGAGCTTACCACCCTCAATCCGGGCAATATCCAACGTGCCTTCGATCAGCGAAAGCAAATGCTCACCACTGCGCCGGATCACCCGAATCGCCTGCTGCTTGTTATTGGGAATGGCAGCGTCGTTATCCAGCAACTGGGCATAGCCAAGAATGCTGTTCAAAGGGGTGCGCAATTCATGACTGATGCCAGTGATGTAACGGCTTTTTGCCTGATTAGCCTGTTCCGCCACCAGACGTGCATGCTGCAACTCGGCATCAGTTTGCTGGTGCAACTGGATCTCACGTTGTAAAAGACTGGTTTGACGATTGGACTCCTCTTGCGCAACGCTACGGCTCTGTGAAGTGAGCACTAACCACCACGCCACAATACCACTGACCAGCACAAGACCCGCAAACGCTTTCATATACCCAAGCTTGAGCTGCGGCAGGATATAGGCTGCGTTCTCCTGCAGGGTGAGCGATTCATGCAAGTAAATCAGACCAAAAATAGCGCCTAGCAGTGACAGCGTTGCCGCCATCAACAACAGGTAGTGGCCCATGCCACTGTCGAGATAGCCCCAGAGCGATTTCGGCAGCAGCTTTTTCATCATGGTTTCCCACTGTCTGCTGATACGCGCATGGGGTTTACATGCATCATTACAGCGGGCATCCAGACAACAACAGAGCGAGCAAATCGCCCCTTGATACGCTGGACAGTGCGCAATATCATCAATCTCGTATTCGCGCTCACAGATGCTGCATTTTTCCATGCGCTTCACAGGACTGAACACCACTGGCTTACGCGCAATGTAATACTTGCCCTTGGTGTACCAAGCAATCAGTGGTGAAGCAATGAGTGCAGTCAACAGGGCAATAAAGGCTGAAAAAGCCTGTGCCTCAATGCCAAAAGTGCCAATGAAAGCGAGCACTGACAATAATGAGGCAATCGCCATGGCGCCAACACCCACTGGATTGATATCAAACAAATAGGCGCGACGGAATTCGATGCCCTTGGGGCTTAAACCCAGCGGTTTGTTAATCACCAGGTCTGCAAACACTGCGGTAATCCAGGAAATGGCCACATTGGAGTACAACCCTAGCACCTGTTCCAATGCCAGAAACACGTCCAGTTCCATCAGCATGATGGCAATCAACACATTGAACACTAGCCAGACCACACGTCCAGGATGACTGTGGGTTAACCGAGCGAAGAAGTTGGACCAAGCGAGTGAGCCCGCATATGCATTGGTCATGTTGATCTTGATCTGCGAAAGCACGACAAAAAATACTGTGACTGCCAATACCACTTCCGGATTGGCAAAGACCTGCTGAAAACCTGTCATGTACATGTAATTGGGATTCACCGCTTCTTCCACTAACTTGCCAGCATTCAAGGCCATGTAGGCCAAAAGTGCCCCGCCCAGCATTTTAGCCATACCAAGCAGTATCCAGCCGGGCCCTGAGATCAAGACACCCAGGTGCCAGCGCAAACGATTCTGGGCCGTTTTTTCTGGCATGAATCGCAGGAAATCCACCTGCTCACCAATCTGTGGAATCAGCGCCATGCCTATTGCCATGGCAGTGCCAAACATATAGAGATTGAACCCGCTGTCGTAACCGGACTTACCGGCAAACGCAATCAGTCCATCCATCACCTCTGGCTGCTTAAACAAAATGAATACAAATGGCAATGCCATCAGAATGAGCCACAACGGCTGGGTGATCATATGAATTCGGCTGATGAGGGTCACACCGTGGGTGACTAGCGGCACAATGACCAAGGCACACACCAGATAACCAATATAGAGCGGCATGTGAAAATACAGCTCAAGCGCATAGGCCATAATGGCCGCTTCCAGCGCAAACAGGATGAACGTAAAAGAAGCGTACACAAACGATGAAATGGTGGAGCCGATATACCCAAACCCGGCGCCGCGGGTCAGCAGATCCATATCCAGCCCATACTTGGCGGCGTAGTAACTAATGGGTAGGCCAGTAATGAAAATGATCAGGCCAACCGCCAAAATGGCCCAGAACGCATTGATGAACCCGTAGTTCAGTGCAATGGTGCCGCCAATGGCCTCCAGCACCAGAAATGAGATAGCGCCAAATGCGGTATTGGATACCCGGAAGATTGACCACTTTCTAAACGCATGCGGCGTGAAGCGAAGTGCGTAATCCTCCAATGTTTCATTGGCAACCCAGGTATTGTAATCACGCCGGATCTTGACGATACGCTGCGGCGCATTACTTTCTTGGGCTTCTAGCGCCTCATCCATGGTATTCAAACTGCATCCACTCCCCAAACCGTTTCCGTTGAAACACAGCTATTTGCCCGGCAACGGGCTGCGCCAGATAAATACATCACTTGCCTATTAAACATGCCAATAAAGCACTAGCAAGAATCATTCTTATTAGCCGAACAGCCGGCCCGATCATATCCTATGAAAAACTGTGGTGCACGTCTGTACGCAATTTAACGTATTGAGTGCCAATCCAGCCCCAATAGAATTGAGGAAAATTATAAATCTCCTCATCCATGCTGAAAAAATTGCCGCTATGCGCCCTGTTCGGCTTATCTATGCCACTCATGGCGGAAGACATCATCACAGATACCGTGCATGTCATTAGTCAGCGCGAAAACCTATTTGGGGTTGCCGAAAGTGCAAGCGAGGGCATGATTGGGCAGACACGCATCAGCAACCTACCACTCTCCCGACCCGGAGAGGTATTGGAGCAAACGCCGGGCTTGATCGTCAGTCAGCACTCAGGGGATGGCAAGGCTAATCAGTACTACCTGCGTGGTTTCAATCTTGATCATGGGACAGACTTCTCACTCTGGCTGGATGGCATGCCATTGAACATGCCAACCCATGCGCACGGTCAGGGGTATCTTGATACCAATTTCCTGATTCCTGAATTGATTGAAACGCTGCATTATCGCAAGGGGCCGTATTATGCCGATGTGGGGGACTTTTCTTCTGCTGGCACCGCAAACCTGCATTATTTTAATACGCTCCCTCAAGGAATTGCTTTGGCGACGGTGGGCGCATACCGATTCAATCGTTTTCTGAATGCTGATAGTACAGAATTGGGCAATGGACACTTGCTCTATGCGGTTGAGGCTACCGATTATGACGGACCTTGGCAGCGTGATCAGAATTTACGCAAACGCAACGGCTTGTTCAGGTTCAGCACCGGAGATACCACAGATGGCATCGACATTACCGCCATGTTTTATCAGTCTGAGTGGGATGCCAGTGACCAGATTCCTAGACGTGCAATTCGCGATGGGTTTATCAATCGCTTTGGCAACATCGACGACACAGTGGGTGGCAAAACCCACCGTTACAGCCTTTCGGCCAATTGGCATCAGGGCTCGTGGGAAGTCAGCACCTATGCCATCGACTATCAACTCAATCTGTTTTCCAACTTTACCTATTTTCTGGAAGACCCGGTGAATGGTGACCAGTTTGAACAGGCAGACCGCAGACGCATTTATGGGGGCGCGGTGAAATACGCATGGGCACAGCCGCTGTTTGGATTGGATGTTGAACATAGTATTGGCATGCAGGCTCGGCATGACGATATCTCTAATGTGGGCTTGTATCAAACCGTGGAGCGCAATCGTCTGGACACCGTGCGAGAGGATAGTGTCAAACAGTCCAGCATGGGCGTATGGTGGCAAGCCGGCTGGCAGTTAGCGGCAGACTTGCGTTTGCACACTGGTTTGCGTGCAGACCAATACTATTTTGATGTACGCAGCGATACCCCGGAAAATTCTGGATCAGACACCAGCGGTGTGTTGAGTCCAAAGCTGGGGCTTGCCTGGCAAGCACTGGATAATACCGCCCTCTATGCCAACTGGGGGCGTGGATTTCATAGCAATGATGGTCGTGGTGCAACGATTCGTATAGACCCGGCCAGCGGTGATGCTGCCACCAGAGTTGACCCTCTGGTGAGATCAAGCGGTGGCGAGTTAGGCTTGCGTGGTCACTGGCTGGGTGGCTGGCAAACCACGCTGGCGGTTTTTCAACTAGACCTGGATTCAGAACTACTGTTTGTGGGTGATGCTGGCGCGACAGAAGCGAGCCGTCCTAGCCGACGCGTGGGGGTGGAGTGGACCAACTATCTACAAATCAATGACTGGAGTACGCTGGATGCAGATTTTGCCGTGACCCGCGCACGCTTCCGCGATAGGGATCTGGCAGGGAATCGTATTCCGGGCGCGGTGGAAAAAACGGCATCACTTGGCTATGTTGCGCAGCGCGGTCCCTGGATAGCCTCTGCACGGTTACGTTATTTTGGCCCACGCGCGCTGATTGAAGACAACAGCGTGCGCTCTAACAGCACCACGCTAGTGATCAGCCGGTTTGGTTATCAACTTAACCAGCAGATGCAATTGTCCTTGGATATTTTCAATCTGTTTAACCGCAAAGTGGCCGACATTGATTACTACTATGCTTCTCGTCTGCAGGGTGAGCCAGCAGAGGGTGTCGAGGATGTACACACCCACCCGGCAGAACCACGGGTGGCCCGCCTGACGCTCACGCTACGATACTAGCGGTGTTTAAACCTAGGGTTTTACCAAACGCTGCACTCAGGCTATGAGCAAATAGGCGCCTGCCAGAGCAATCAAGCCACCGAGCAACCGTTGCATAACCAATGCCAATTGCATTTTGCGTGAAGCCAGCAACAAGCCAGCAGCATGCAGTAAACATGTTGCCAGCAGCATGCCGGCCAATACGGCCAAACCACCGTGCTGCGAGAGTTCAGCCCCATGTGCAGCACCATGCACCCAGGCAAATACTGCAACCATTATGATCTGCCAATAAGCGGCCATGCGCACATGCAGCGCTACCAGTAGTCCGATGGCCAATACACTGGCGGCTATGCCGGTTTCCATGCCGGGCATGCGTAATCCATGCAAGCCCATCCAGGCACCAATCGCCATCACCAGCATAAAGGTCAATGGTAATTGCCAACACGCCTTGCCGCCTAAACGTCCTGCCCACAAACCAACAGCCAGCATCACCAACAGATGATCCCACCCTGTTAACGGATGCATGAAGCCAGCCTGAGCACTGGCAAGCTCATGTCCCGGATGGGCCATGGCTATCGTGGAAAAGAGGGCAGCGAACAGGCCAAAGCCTAAACTCAGGCCAAAGCGATGATTGATATTGGTTCTAGTGGTGACGTGCATATTGTTCTCCAATCATCAAAGGCTCAAAGCATGAGCCCTTGTTTTTCAATAAAGCGGACGATGTCTTCCAATCCCTCGCCAGACTTGAGGTTGCTGAACAGAAACGGTCGTTCACCGCGCATGCGCTTTGCATCCCGATCCATCACCTCAAGCGAGGCACCTACCATGGGGGCAAGATCAATCTTGTTAATCACCAACAGATCCGATTTGGTGATACCAGGACCGCCCTTGCGTGGAATTTTTTCACCTGCCGCTACATCAATCACGTAGATGGTGAGGTCTGAAAGTTCCGGGCTGAATGTGGCCGCCAGATTGTCACCACCACTCTCCACAAACACGATGTCCAGAGGATCAAAGCGCTTGCTGAGCTGGGCCACCGCCTCCAGATTCATTGAAGCATCCTCGCGAATAGCAGTGTGTGGGCAACCGCCGGTTTCTACCCCGATGATACGCTCGGGAACCAACGCCTCATTACGTGTTAGAAACTCTGCGTCTTCCCGTGTGTAAATATCATTGGTGACAACGGCGATGTTATAAATATCACGCAGCCTTTTGCAAAGTGCCAGCGTCAAAGCTGTCTTGCCTGACCCCACTGGCCCACCTATCCCTACACGCAATGGTTCTTTCATGGGTGTTTCATTCACTTTCATTCAGTTGGTTAATTCAACAGTATTATTCAGTCCTTGCAACGCCCAGTTAAGAGCGGAACAAGCGGGTATATTGCGTTTCATGCCGACAGCCGGCGATGCTCAAGGCTGGGCAAAAATTACTAATTTCTTCTTCTGGCAGCGTCATGGCGTGACTGATCAATTGTGGCAATGCCGCGCCTAGCGTTAATAACAGTTTCTGTCCTGCCACCTGACCTAGTGGCACAGTTTTCATGGCGGCACTCGCCTGATTTTCCAGCCATGACCAGGCATAGGCATGCATAGCGTCTTGCACATCAATTTGCCAATACCATGCGATACCCGCATATACAGTTGGAAAAGCCGGCTCCTCTAATTGTTCAAATGCCGCTAATTCAGCCTCCTGCAGCGAGCCTAGCCCTTGCAACAAGCGCACCAGAGAGTACCCCATCTGTCGCGATTCAGCATAGCCTTCGGCGTTATCTCGTCCCGCCTGGTAAAAATCATCCCAAACCTGCACTTCATTGAGATCACCCAGTTGCCATGCAAGATACAAGCGCTGCAGCACAGGTAGCTCAAAATGCCCCTGATACATGGTCAGAACATCCCCTATCCAGGCTTGCGCGGTGCCTAGATCATGTACGTCGCCACATTCAATCGCCCATTCCAGACCTTGGGAATAGCTGTACGCCCCTACCGGCAGCATCGGGCTTGCTAGTTGCAGTAAACGCGAGAGCGCAAGCGCCTGTTGCGCTGGCTTAGCCATGTCGCATCAGTCGGGCGGGCGGACGTAAATGCTGAGTCTCGTCATCATGGTGATGTCGATGACCCCCGCCATACGCCCCCGCTTCAGGCTCAAAGGGTGCATACAGCTCGTTTACGACGACATTCAACCCCAACAACATCTCCTTCAGCACGTGATCCTGCTCCAGCCGTAACCAGCCATCACCTACCTGCAACGGCACATGACGATTACCCAAGTGATATGCAGCACGCGTCAACTGTTGCGGCGTGTTAGCAGTCACATCCATCAGCGGCTCATGTGCCGCCTGCACTTGCACAACTTCCCCGCTTGCTGCTCGCAGGCAATCGCCTCCACGCAAAATACTGCCGCGCTCCAGCATCAACGAAGCTTCATTGCCAGATTGCAGGGTCACGCGCAGGCGGCTCTTTTTGCGCAGGTCAAAAGGCAAGGCAACGTAATCGTCGATCTGGCTGGGTTGTTCAATACGTTCAATCAGATTCAGCATTAAGACTTTCTTGGCACCATTAAAACAGGAAGTATCGCTGCGCCATTGGCAGCACCTGTGCAGGTTCACAGGTCAACAACTCACCATCCGCACGCACCAGATAGGTTTCGGGGTCGACATCAATCGCGGGCATCGCGCCGTTGTGGACCATATCGCTTTTTTTCACGTCCCGGCAGTTCTTGACGGCAACCAGTGGTTTCATCAGTTTGAGCGCAGCCACCTCTGGATTATTCAGTGCAGCTTGCGAGACAAAGGTCACGCAAGACTTGACCGCCTTGCCAAAGCTGCCAAACATGGGGCGGTAATGCACAGGCTGTGGCGTGGGGATTGAAGCATTGGGATCACCCATCGCAGCCGCTGCAATCATGCCGCCCTTCAGAATCAGGCTGGGCTTCACGCCAAAGAAAGCCGGTTTCCACAACACCAGATCTGCGAGTTTACCCGGTTCAATGGACCCCACCACATGCGAGATGCCGTGTGTAATCGCCGGATTAATGGTGTATTTGGCAATATAGCGCTTGATCCGGAAGTTATCAGCCTTGCCATCACCATGGGCCGCATCTTCCGCCAAAGGCCCACGCTGTATTTTCATTTTGTGCGCGGTTTGCCAAGTGCGCAACACCACTTCACCAACCCGCCCCATGGCCTGAGAGTCAGATGACATCATCGAAAACGCGCCAATATCATGGAGAATATCTTCTGCTGCGATGGTTTCGCGACGAATTCTGGATTCGGCAAATGCAACATCTTCTGCAATGGCAGGATCCAGATGGTGGCACACCATCAGCATGTCCAGATGCTCATCAATGGTATTGACCGTAAACGGACGGGTTGGGTTGGTAGACGATGGCAGCACATTCGGCGAACCGACCGCCTTGATAATATCCGGTGCATGGCCGCCGCCTGCCCCCTCGGTGTGGAATGTATGTATGGTGCGGCCCTTGAATGCACCGAGCGTGGTTTCTACAAATCCTGATTCGTTCAGGGTATCCGTATGAATCGCCACCTGGATATCCATCTCATCTGCCACTGAAAGGCAGTTATCAATTGCGGCGGGTGTGGTACCCCAATCCTCATGCAGCTTGAGACCAATCACGCCAGCCTCTACCTGCTCACGCAAGGGCGTGGGCAAGCTGGCATTACCTTTGCCAAAAAACCCTAGGTTCATCGGTAATGCCTCAGCGGCCTCCAGCATGCGGTAAATATGCCAAGGCCCTGGTGTGCAGGTCGTGGCATAGGTGCCGGTTGCCGGGCCAGTGCCGCCACCCAGCATGGTGGTGACGCCAGACATCAGGGCTTCTTCAATTTGTTGCGGACAAATCCAATGAATATGGCTATCAATGCCACCGGCGGTGATGATCATGCCTTCACCGGCGATGACTTCGGTGCCAGCCCCTATCGGGATTGTGACGCCTGGCTGGATATCTGGATTACCGCCCTTGCCAATCTTCCAGATATAGCCGTTTTTGAGGCCAATGTCGGCCTTGATAATGCCGGTCACGGCATCCACAATCAGTGCATTGGTGATGATGGTATCGGCGACTTCTGCGCTACTCAGTTGGCTCTGGCCCATGCCATCGCGAATGACCTTGCCTCCACCAAATTTCACTTCATCGCCATAAATGGTATAGTCGCGCTCTACCTCCAGCCATAATTCGGTATCGGCAAGTCGCACGCGGTCACCAGTGGTGGGACCAAACATTTCAGCATAGGCCTGCCGCGAAATTTTTACACTCATTTCAGGGCTCCCATGACACGGCCAGCAAATCCATAGACTTGGCGATCACCAGCCAGCGCTACCAATTGCACGGTGCGAGTCTGTCCTGGCTCAAAACGAACCGCCGTGCCAGCAGCGATATCCAGCCGAAAGCCATAAGCCAATTGACGGTCAAAAGCCAAGGCATCGTTAGTTTCAAAAAAATGGTAGTGTGACCCCACCTGAATCGGTCGGTCACCGGTATTGGCAACCTCTAGCGTCACTGTGTCCCGACCTGCATTCAGAATAATCTCGCCTGGCTGCACTTGCATTTCCCCCGGTATCATCGCTGTCTCCTTATACAATCGGGTTGTGTACCGTGACCAGCTTGGTCCCATCAGGAAAAGTGGCTTCTATCTGAATTTCCGGAATCAACTCGGCAACCCCGTCCATTACATCCTCGCGTGTGAGCAGCGTGGCGCCATAACCCATCAGATCTGCCACCGTTCTGCCATCGCGCGCGCCTTCCATGATGGCAGCCGAGATATAGGCGACAGCTTCCGGATAATTGAGCTTAACGCCTCTGGCCTTTCTGCGTTCTGCCAGCAGGGCCGCGGTGAATATCAGTAACTTGTCTTTTTCTCTTGGCGTTAATTCCATGCCATTGATCTCCCTGTGCGCGAGTTGCGCTTTACTTCACGACTTTGTTGTTCATTGATGGCTTACATGACGCGGCATTTCAGGTAGCCCAGATTCTGGGTTTGACCGCCGTGCGACCAGCATACCAAGGACGCAACAGTTGCCAGAGCGCTTCAAAATAACGTCGTGCTTCTTGTGAGGATTGCCCAAGATAGCGTGCACAAAACACCTGCGGCAATGCCGTTACCCCATAGAGCGCCTGACCATCAATACTGATGGCGCGACAAGCATCCAGAATATCAGTTGGCAGGTTTGCGGCCACCACCACAAAAGTACCGCTGACCCGCATACCGCGCAAGCCAGCAGCTGATTGCAGCTGACGGCTTTGTGGTGTCAAACTGGCACGCTCATTCCAGATCAGGCGATGATGACGGTAGATGGATAAGCGCTGCTGAAGCCTGCCAGCCTGCCATTGCTCACCACTGGCCTGACGGCCCAGGCAGAAAATTTCCCACCCGGCAAATACCGCGTTGTCTTGTAAATGGACTTCACCCGTAAAAGCCACCTCAGTGCCATCGAACAGAATGTTCTCTTGTGGCAACCATTCGAGACAGGTGTTTTCAGCCAGCTCAAACTGCAAATGCTGGCTGGATGAACGCCCACCCGATTTATACCATTTACCTGCACCCGGTGTGGTCAGAACAGTATGTGAAGCCGCTGCTAGCGTTGCATGCAGGGCAAGATGATCACCTCCCGCCACCCCACCCGGTGGATGCACCACTACGCCGTGACAAACCGCCTCTGCCTCCGGATACAACACCTTCTGAACAACCAGTGGCCCAACATGATGCTTTCGCGCAAGGACTGTACGGATTTCTCTGTCGGCACCTTGCCTGGCAGCAAACTGCAATTCAAGCCGCGCATGCCAGGCTGCCAGCGCAGGTGTTGTCATGTTGCCGGCAACAAGGTCAGGGTGGGCTATCTGGTTCATGCGGGGGAAGCAGGTGCATTATCGAATGCACCAAGCTTACTACAAATCACCAAGCTGCTTCATTAAACCGACAGATAGCCCTTGATCTTGGCCGCATCCACTTCATCGCGTGTGTTTTCATGAATGAAGTTGCCCTTGTCAATCACAATGATCCGATCAGCAATCTCCATGGTGAAACTCAGCACCTGTTCGGACACGATGATCGTAATCTCACGCATGCGGCGAATCTCGTTCAACACCCGCGCAATATCCTTGATGATGGAAGGTTGAATGCCCTCTGTTGGTTCATCCAGCAGCAACACCTTGGGGTTGGTCACCAGTGCACGGGCAATGGCCAGCTGCTGCTGCTGCCCACCTGAGAGGTTACCGCCCTTGCGATTTCGCATTTCAAACAACACCGGAAACAGCGCGTAAATGTCTTCTGGAATCTCGCCCGTTGCTGACTTCTCCAGACCCGTCTCGATGTTTTCCTGTACCGTCATGTTTGGAAAAATCATCCGACCTTGTGGCACATAGGCCAGTCCTTTGGCCACACGCTGATAGCTATCGATCCCATTGATATCTTCACCATCCACCATCGCCTTGCTACTGGTGCTGGGCAAAATCCCCATCAAGGATTTGAACAGGGTGGTTTTACCCATGCCGTTACGCCCCATGATCGCGAGCGTTTCATTTTTATTTGCCGTAAAGCTGATGCCATGGATTACCCGGCTCTGGCCATAACTTACATTCAGGTTTTCTACTTGAATCATCGCTTTCGCTCCTTAATGGCCCAGATAGACTTCAATTACTTTTTCGTTGGCCTGCACTTTGTCCATCGGCCCTTCGGCCAGAATCTTGCCCTGGTGTAATACTGTTACCTTGTGGGCAATTTTCTTCACAAACTCCATGTCATGCTCAATCACAATTACCGAACGGTTCTGGCAAATGCGATTCAGCAGTTCAGCGGTCTGGTCACGCTCCTTGGCGCTCATCCCAGCCACCGGCTCATCCAGCATCAGCAATTCCGGATCCTGCATCAGCAACATGCCAATCTCCAGCCATTGCTTTTGCCCGTGGCTAAGCAAGGCTGCTTCCATGTCCAGAAAGTCCTCAAGCAGAATCTCCTTGGCAACTTCAAGCACGCGCGACTCAACTTCAGCCGTTTTCTTGAACAGCAAGCTGCCAAATACGCCTCGGCCCTTGGGGTACGACACCTCCAGATTCTGATATACCGAGAGGTTTTCGTAGATGGAGGGCGTCTGGAACTTGCGCCCCACACCCGCCCGCACAATCTCATGCTCGGCAAGCTTGGTCAGCTCATGGTTGTTAAACTTGATCGAGCCGGAGGTGGACTTGGTTTTGCCACAGATCAGATCAAGCACCGTGGTCTTGCCGGCCCCGTTGGGGCCGATCACGACACGCAGTTCGTTTTTGTCGATATACATGGTCAGGTTATCGACTGCCTTGAAGCCGTCAAAGGAAACCGTCAGGTCTTCAATCGCCAGAACAAAGTCGGTGTTACTCATGCTTTTGCCCCCATTTCCTTCATATTGGCAGGTACTGATGTGGTTTCAGGTTCACTGTCAGTTTTGGGCGATACCCACTTGCGGATAAATCCAATCTTCTTGGCGTATTTATCGTAAATACCAGCCAGACCATTCGGGAAGAACATCACTACCGCAATGAACAAACCACCCATCAGGAACAACCACAATTCAGGGTAGGTTTCCGAGAACATGGTTTTACCAAAGTTCACCAGCAAGGTGCCATACACCGCACCAATCAGTGACATGCGGCCACCGACTGCTGCAAAGATCACCATTTCAATCGAAGGCACAATGCCGACGAAGGATGGCGACATAAAGCCCACTTGCAGCGTGAACATGGCACCGCCTATCGCTGAAATCATCGCCGATACACAGAAGATGAAAATCTTGAAATTCGACACGTCATACCCTGAGAAGCGGACACGCTCTTCCTTATCCCGCATGGCCAGCAACAGCATGCCGAACTTACTGCTCATGATGTAGCGTGCCAGCAAAATGCTGCCGAACAACAAGAATGCGCTGACATAGTAAAGAATGTACTTGGCACTATCGGTACGGATATCCCAGCCCAGCATGGTCTTCAAGTCGGTAATCCCATTGACGCCGCCGGTGTAGCCTTGCTGACCCACAATCAGAATACTGAGGATCAGTGCTATCGCCTGCGTGATGATCGCAAAGTACACGCCACCCACACGACGCTTGAACATCGCGAAACCGATGATGAAGGCAAACAGTTTCGGGATAATCAGAATCGCCAGTATTGTCAGTGGCAGACTCTTGAACGGCTCCCAAAACCATGGCAAGGCTGTCAGCTGGTTCCAGTCCATGAAGTCAGGGATCCCCGGCGTACTTTGAATCGCAGTACTCACCGGATCAGAAGCCTCCAGTTTCAGGAACATTGCCATGCAGTAGCCACCCAGGCCGAAGAAAATCCCCTGCCCCAGACTCAGAATACCGCCATTACCCCAGAGGAGTACCAGACTTACCGCAACAAAGGCGTAGGTGATGTATTTGCCCACCAACCCAAGCCGGAAGAGATCCAGCCCGAGTGGCAGTACCACCAGGATCAGGGCGGCGAGTACGGCGAGGCCGATTGCCCCCTCCCGTCCGCCCAGCAATTTGCTCATGGTCTCATTCATCATATTCCCCTTATTTACGAAGCTTGGATGCAAACAGACCTTCTGGGCGCATCATCAGGATGCCGACAATCACCATCAGTGTGGCGACCTTGCCCATGGAACTGGTCATGAAGAACTGCAGGATGGATTGCGCCTGGGCAATACCGAAGGCTGAGGCAATCGTACCCAGCAAGCTCGCGGCCCCACCAAACACCACCACCATGAAGCTGTCCACAATATATAGAGAGCCTGTGGTTGGCCCGGTAGAGGCAATGGTGGTAAACGCAGCACCTGCAACACCGGCAATGCCACAGCCCAGTGCAAAGGTCACACGGTCCACTTTCTTGGTATTGATACCAACCGCACCTGCCATCACCCGGTTTTGCACCGTGGCACGCATTCGCAAGCCCCAGCGGGAGCGGAACATGAAGAGATACACCCCAACAGTGACCACCAACGCCAGCCCGAGCACAAACACGCCATTGATCGGGATATCAATCTCTGCGGTGGGTTGGAATGAGCCGAGCAGCCATTCTGGCAAGGTCGCGCTCACTTCCTTGGCACCAAAACTTGAGCGGAAAATCTGCTGCATGATGAGGCTAAGGCCCCAGGTCGCCAGCAAGGTGTCCAGCGGCCGCTTATATAAGTGTCGTATCAGCCCGTACTCGACCAGATATCCGACTATGAACGCCACGATGAACGCGGCAATAATCGCAAACACAAAGTAGTAACTGACAATATCGTAGTTGACTGCGAATTTTGAGAGCAGAACCGTTGTGTAGGCACCGAGGGCCATGAATTCGCCGTGTGCCATGTTGATCACCCCCATCTGTCCGAAGATGATGGCCAATCCTAACGCCATGAGGAGCAGAACACTGAACAGGCTGATGCCCGAGAACGCCTGCATGACAATGATGTTGCCCATTTCTGCCATTGAATATTCAAACATAATCCGGCTCCTGCTTTAAACTTACTAATGAAATTTACTGCCTGACGCATTGACGGCAACCCTTGCGGGTTGCCGTGCTATTGCTGCTTATTGATAACCCTTAGGGAATGGATCCGGCTCAATCAGATCAGACTCATAGACCACATCTGCCTGACCATCAGCACGCCACTTGCCGATACGCAACTTGCTCCACAAGTGATGGTTTTCATGCACCTTCACATAGCCTTCTGGCGCAGTTGTCAGCTCGTAGCCTGGCAATGCTGCCGCTACCTTGTCCACATCAAAGCTACCGGCACGTTCTACTGCAGCTTTCCAGAGCCATGGGCCCAGGTAAGCAGCCTGTGTCACGTCACCAATCACAGCCTTAGGACCCCACATTTTCTTGAACTCGGCCACAAACTTCTTGTTGTTGGCGTTATCCAAGGTCTGGAAGTACTTCATGGCAGAGTAGAAGCCAGCCAGGTTTTCACCACCGATGCCCAATACTTCATCTTCAGTCACCGAAATGGTCAGCATGGTCTGCTTGCTGGAGTTGAGACCGGCAGCATTGAGCTGCTTGAACCAGGCCACGTTACTACCACCCACCACAGCGGCGTAAATCACGTCTGGTTTGCGCAGCTTGATCTTGTTGATCACAGAACCAAATTGCGTATCACCTAGGGCGATATACTCTTCACCGACCACCTTGCCGCCAAGCTTTTGCTCAATGTGCTTGCGAGCAATCTTCATGGACGTACGTGGCCAGATGTAGTCAGAGCCGATCAGGTAAAAGGTTTTGGCTTTCTTTTCCTTGGCAATCCAGTCCAAACCAGCAAGAATCTGCTGAGTCGCTTCCTGGCCGGTATAGAACACGTTCTTGGATTGTTCCAGACCTTCGTAGAAAGTCGGGTAGAACAACAAGCCATTTTCCTTTTCAAACACTGGCAGCGCAGCCTTGCGAGAAGCAGATGTCCAGCAGCCGAAAACAGTGGCGACCTTGTCATTCACCAACAGCTTCTTGGATTTTTCAGCAAAGGTTGGCCAGTCACTGGCACCATCTTCCTGAATGATTTCAATCTTGCGCCCCAACACACCACCCATGGCATTAATCTGGGCAATCGCCAGTTTTTCAGCTTGAATGGAGCCGGTTTCACTGATCGCCATGGTGCCGGTGGCAGAGTGCAGAATCCCGACCTTCACTGTCTTGTCGGTCACTGCAAGCTTGGTGGTATTGACCTTGGCAGTTGGAAAATCTGCTGCCACGGCAGGATTGCTCAGCAGGCCGGCAGTGAGCAATGCCCCCACCAGCGCACCGGTGGTGCTGATAAATCGACGTCGATTAAAGTGACTCATACATATCTCCTAAGTTGAACATTGCAAAATCGGGGGGGTGCCAGACCTTGGGCTCAATGACCGAGCATCCATGGTCGGGCGGTTTTCTTGGTTTGCATCTTCAATAGGCTTCCTTTCTCTTTTGAATTTGCAGTGGCTTGATCCGTTGCGTTACTGGATTTACAGGTATGCGTACCGGTACAACCACAGCTGGAACGTCTGGCAGTTCTTGGCTCATGGGCGGATTTCTCGTTACGCTCATAAGCAGATCTTTTTGCGTTATCCATCATGGCAAGTCGTGGCACCGACATGATGCGAGGCGAGATTTCTCCACACACATCGCAATTGGCTGGCAGCTGTGACTCACTCATTTTGCGCAGCACACTGAAGGTGCCGCAGCTACTGCATTCGTACTCGTAAACTGGCATCCCTGTATCTCCTATCAGCTACTGGTTTTGGCCATATCGGTGCCTGGCGTGACCAGTTTCAGTGGGCCATCGGCATTCGGCTTGATGTCGAAATCAAAGATTTCCGTCGGTATCCAGAGCGTGGCGCAAGCGTTGGGAATATCTACAATCCCGCTGATATGCCCTTCCACTGGCGCTGTACCCAAAATCGAGAGCGCCTGTTCACCGCTGTAACCAAATTTCTTGAGGTATTCAATGGCGTTCAGACAAGCCTGACGGTAAGCCACATGCACATCCAGGTAATGCTGCTTGTTCTGCTCATCCACCGAGATCCCCTCAAAAATCAAGTAATCACGATAACCAGGGGTCAATGGACTGGGCTGGAAGATCGGATTCTTGATGCCGTACTTCTTCACACCATCCTTGATCAGTCCGACTTTCAGATCGAGATAACCCGCCATTTCAATCGCACCGCAGAAAGTGATTTCGCCATCGCCCTGTGAAAAGTGCAGGTCACCCATGGAGAGGCCGCCGTCTTTCACATAAACAGGGAAGTAAACCTTGGAACCCTTGGTCAGGTTCTTGATGTCGCAGTTACCGCCATGGTCACGCGGTGGCACAGTACGTGCCCCTTCCGCAGCCGCTTTCTTGGCTTCATCACCCTGCATACGGCCCATGACGGCAGCTTGTGCATTGGGCGGCAAGCCCAGTGGTGGCACACGGTCTGGATTGGTTGCAATCAATTCCGCTTCACGTTTGTTCCAGTTTTCCAGCAACTCGCGTGAAGGCAGACAGCCGATCAAGCCCGGGTGCATGATCCCGGCAAACTTGACGTTAGGTACGTGACGGGAAGTGGTGTAAATCCCATGGAAATCCCAGATTGACTTACGGGCCTCAGGGTAGTGTTCGGTCAGGAAACCGCCCCCGTTCTCCTTGGCAAACAGCGCGTTAAATCCCCAAGGTTCGTCTTCACAGATGCCCACATCGAGAATTTCAACGACCATCAAGTCACCGGGCTCAGCACCCTCGACACCAATCGGGCCGCTCAGATAGTGCACCTGCAACAGATCCACATCACGGATATCATCCGCGCTGTCGTTGTTACCAATCTGCCCACCGGTCCAATCCATACACTCCACCCGGAACTCATCCCCAGGCTTCACCATGGCCACCATCGGAATATCCGGATGCCAGCGGTTGTGAATCTGGCCATCCTGTTCCCATGGCTTCTTGTCCAGATCAAGCTTGATTAGAGTTTTCATCCCATCACCTCCTGTCTTGTGTGAAAATTGCTAAGAACACGCCTAGAACTGCAGTTGCAGTGCGACGTTGATACCGTCGTTGCTGGATGCGCCAGTGACCTTGGTGTTGGAGTACACCGCTGTAATCATGGCGTTGTAGGGTTCAATCACGTAGTTCACGCCGAATTCAGTGCGCTTGGTGTCAACACCGGCGGTCGAAACGTTCAAACCCGTACCATCAGTCGCACCATCCGCATCAAAGCGCTGATAACGGACGAATGGCTGAAACCTTCCCCAGCCCACGGTCTGATTGAAGAGATAAGCGGCTCCTGCAGAATAGGCCTTGCCTTCTTCACCCAGGAAAACCTTATCGGTGTCGTAATCGTAGTAAGCGGCTTCAAGCGAAATGGTGCCAGGACCAAAATCCTTTTTTTCCAACAGGAAATCAGCACTCCACATCCGGTAATCACCTACTGCGAATTGAGATACTGCGCCATCACCCTTGTAGCGTGCAGCCAGACCAACCGACAGAATATCCTTGGCCCCATAGTAATTGCCGGTGCCATAGTAGCCAGGCTCTGCATCCCAAAAGCTCATTTGCACTCGTCCGGCATACATCAGCTTGTCACTACCAGCATTTGCGGATTTGGAAGACTCAGCTCCCACTCCACTGAAGCGGAAAATCTTGTCACCGTCATAGGCACCAAAGGCAATGTTCAGGTGACTGTCCATCAGTTCCAGCACACCCGTCACACCATCATCACGACCAATCACACCGCCATTCCAACCGTAACGGGATGCAATGTTCTGCCAGTAACCCACACCTTGTGCATAAAAAGGACCCGCCATATTGGCGCGATCACTTGGAGACAGGTGGCGACCAGCCCAGATACTGAATTCCGGCATAATCTGAAAAATACCAACCGCATCAATCACTTCAACTGTACTATCGCCACCGTTGTTGCTGCCGCCTGTGCGTTCAGTGTTGAACATACCCTTGATGTATTTGTTGAGAGAGCCAGACATGTAAATACGGGCATGGTCCAGTGAGAAGTCTCTGGAACGGCTACCAGTGCCGGTACCATTTTCAACCGTGCTGAAACTGGCAATCGAACCAAACCCGACACTGACGTACTTATCTTCACCAAAAGTAATCGTGGCAGCTGCTTGCGCAGTTAAGGAAGGCACCATCGCAGCCACAGCGACGGCTGTTGCACAGACCGACTTCTTCACGTTGAACATCATTTTTCACCCCTTTGTTTAGCGTCATCAAAAAAATACGGATATGGCATGCACTGCATTTGTGGGGCTAGATTAACGATCAGATAGCTACGCTTAAATACGTCAAATTGCGTAGGTGGAAAGTACATTCAACAAACGAGAACTGTGTTAATTTGGCAGCGCAATCTCTGGAGGAAGGTGTCAAAATGCGCATTCAATCGTCGTGGACGAACACGATTAAAGTGAGCTGTATTGCCGTGAGCAGCGCCTTACTGCTGCAGGCATGTGGTGAGTTTTCTTATAAGCGTGGTGCCAGCTTCAATGATCTGAATCAGGCCAAGCGTGATTGCCAATCTGCGCACAAAACGGCTGATCGTGTTGAACAATGTCTGGCCGAAAAAGGCTGGGTTGTCCGTAACTTTGATGATGAAGATCCGGTGATGACGATCGAAACCGCCGAAAGCACGCATGGCATGGCAAAAGCTCCAGAAGCTTCACGCTCCCACGCCAGAGCAGACCCGCTCAAAGAGGGGTCTGAAGCGGATGCTGCGGCAGATCAGGCGTCAACTGAAGCCACGCTCACAACCGATACAGCATCTGCGAAATCTCAAGCCCCATCGCCCGAGACTACAAAGGCGCCAGCTACCAAAGCCCAGGTTGCCAAACCAGCAGCTCCTAAACCCAAAGATCCTCTGGATATCTTTCTTGTCAGTTCCTGGTGGAAAATGGGTGCAGGTCCCGCCGCTTTAAAAACCGATACTGAGACCTGCGTTGCAAAGCTGGGCGAGGTGCATCGCCCCGACCCTGTGTCATTGAAAACCACGCGCGGATTGCTGATATGTATGCGAGATAAAGGCTGGTATGCCCTGCAAGCAAAATAGAGTGGGAAAGCTGTGAGACTTATTCAGGGTTAGATAGGCGTGGCGTTGTGCCAGTCTTCAATCAATGCACGTGCCGTTGCGGCATGTGCAGCATCCACCATCACGCGGATGAGTCCGAAAGCAGGTAGCTCACCCGCAGCGCCCTGCAGATACTCACCCGCAATATGAGCGGGGATATTAGCTTGCCTGAGAATGCCTGCAATCAGATGCGCATCCAAAGAGTGGGCGGCTTCATACACAACCTGCATGCGGATTAGTCCACAAACGCCTGCTTCATGACAGTAATCATGGCGTAATGATCCAGCACACCCGCACTTTCACGAATACTGTGCATCGCCCACATCGGGCAGCCCACATCCACTGTTGCAACTCCCAGCCCAGCTGCCAACATCGGGCCAATGGTGCTGCCACAACCCAGGTCAGTGCGATGGGTATATTGCTGATAATCAACGCCCGCCTGTTCGCACAGCAACATAAACCGCGCAGCCGTTTCTGCATTAGTGCTGTAGCGCTGATTGGCATTTTGCTTGATCACCGGACCACCATTGACCATGACATGGTGACCAGGCTCATAAGCGTTGGGAAAGTTGGGATGGTAGCCGTGGGCCATGTCGGCACTGATAAAAAAGCTCTTTCTGATTGCCTGTAATCTTGCCGAAGCATCCAAGCCCAAACAATGGCAGATACGATCAATCACATCAGCCATCATGCTGCCCCCTGCGCCGGTGACACTCTCACTACCCACTTCTTCATGATCAAAAAATGCACACATCTGCGTCACGGCAGCCGCCTCACTTTCCAGCAAAGCCGTCAACGCAGCATGGCAGGAGGCCAGATTGTCCAACTGACTGTTGGCGACAAATTCCTGATCAGCGCCCCAGAAACTGCCCTTCTGCGTATCAAACACATTCAGCTCCCAGTTCATAATAGCCGCAGCATCCACCCCCAGCTGGTGTGCAATCAATTGTTTGAATTTAGCGTCTGCACTCGGCAGGCTCTCCGCCATGCTCAGAATCAACGGCAGCTCATGCTGTTTATGCAGCTTCAGGCCCTGCTCATTCACCTCTCGGTTCATATGAATCGCAAGATTAGGCAAGCGCGCCAGCGGCCGGTCAAACTTCACCAATTGCGTATCAAACCCTGCCCCGCTACGGACATTAATCCGACCTGCCAAGCTCAGATCACGATCGGTAAATGTAGCCAGAATCGGCCCGCCGTATACTTCCACCCCTAGCCGCAGTAAACCATCCGCAGCCCCAGCAGCGCGGGGCTTCAACCGCAAGCCAGGGGAGTCGGTATGGGCACCTATGGCACAAAAGCCGGTTTTATTGAATGGATCACTCCCCAGTCTGAACGCAATCAGGGAAGCATCACCACGTGTCACGAAATAGCCCTGCCCAGGGGTCAATTGCCATGCAGCCGTTTCATCAAGTTTGTAAAAACCCTGTGCTTGCAGCATGGCTGCCATGGTATCCACCGCATGCCAGGGGCTTGGACTATCATCAATAAAGTCCATTAATCGTTGCGCATATTGTCGGGCTTGCTGCGAAATCTTCTTCATGCCATATTCACTTTCATGTCCAGCGGGTTTGTACTCATGTCAAACAGGCTTGTAATAGCACAGCCATGAACTCACTGGAATCCGTTTGATCAAAATAGAAATGAACAGCTATTTTATTTGAAGATGGACTACTTCAGGAAACTACCAGGATTCAGACGGTCGCCCAGCGGGTTAGAATGGTTACTGCTGCGCAAACTGCCGCTCATTGCCCTGATCGGCACATTGACCCCTGTGTTTATTCTGTTGGGCTTGTGGTGGGCAGGCATCATCGTCGATTTCTGGCACGACAAGCGCACGCTCATGATCATTGGTTTTATCGTGTTTTTCTGGACGATGCTGATCGTCGTCGCCATCGGCGCATTTATCGTCATGGTCATGAAAGGCCCAGCCTATGTCGCCGACCCTTATTATTCACCTGATTTTCATGACAAGGATGACGATGACGATCCGTTTCGTCGGCCATAGTCAGCAATAAATCATTCACTGACGGACCTGTGCATCAAACAGATCATTAATCAATTCAAGTCGCAACAGCCCACTGTCTAATTCCAACATCCGTTGCTTCTCAGATAGTGGCAGGTTCAATAACTCACACCATCGGTTTGCAACCCAGGCACAATCGTCAAACTGATAAGGTTGCTGAATTGGCAGCGACTCGGGGGCAATGCCTTCTCTCAGCAGCGCGTCAATCACCTGCCGCAGATTTTCTCCGGTAGCTTCAAGATCTTCAGGCACAGGCACTGCTTGCTCAGTAGACAGCATTTCCACCTGACCCACCCACAGGCCATCGGCTTGCTGTCCGGCTGACAACACCTTGAACCGCTGCTGACCATGGCAGCGGATATTGAACAGGCCAATTTCCGGCACATCAAGTGCCACAATACGCATGCTGGTCCCGACACTGGCAAAAGGCAGCGCGCCTTCTGGCAGACTGTCATATACGGCCACCACCCCGAACAAAGCATCTTCCTTGTAACAACGGGTGACCATGTCCACATAACGCATTTCAAAGATATGCAGCGGTAGCAAACCCTCAGGAAAAGCCACCACATCGAGTGGAAATAAAGGAATTTCTATGATCGACATACTACTCATGACAAGTAAAACTCAAAATTGTTAGTGAGCTGCTACATTTCTGCATCTTTTTTACGACATGTTGACTAAAATCGGCATCAAAGCGACCCATTTCAGTGCATCAACTCGCATTTAATATCAGTATGCAGTAGAATTTATATGTTGGGCGTTAGCCCTAAACAAAAACTACTGGGAGAAATCAATGAAACTTTGGTCTATGACATTGGCAGCATTGTTCGCATTAACCCTGATCACTGGTTGCGGTCAGAAGGAAGAAGCAGCACCAGTAGATGATGCAGCGATGGAATCCACTATGGATGAAGCACCAGCAGCGGACGACGCACCAGCTGCACCAGCTGCGCCTGCATCAGCAGAACCAGGTGGCTATGAGCCAACACCTGAAGAACGTGTTCCTCCAGCTGAAGAAGCCGTAGAGGACATCAAGTAGTACGGCATCTCAGCTGCATTGTATGGCAGCCAATGCTTAAAAGGCCAACGCTTCAGTTGGCCTTTTTTATTTCTCCTCATGACATCAGCCCAGTAAAGTACTAGCGCATTACATAGCAGAACTTTCAGTCCGATTCTTTCTCTTACAGCTTGAAGCACATCATTCATCTGGGGAGAGTTCATCATGGTACGTAAGCTTGCGCAGCTCATCGTATTCAGCCTGTTCACATCAGCCTCGTATGTCGTGGCGCTGGCCGCACCAGGAGATGAAAAAGCCCTAGGGTTGAATGACTCAGTCGTCAAGGTCCATATCTCAACGAAGAATGGCCACCACGGAATTGGCTCCGGGGTGGTGGTGAAGGAAAATCATATCGCCACCAATTGCCATGTAGTAGCAAACGCACGCAGCATGCATGTCACCAAGCTTGGGCAAAGATTTTCGCCTGTCGCACTCAAGGCAGACTGGAAGCACGACTTGTGCATTCTGCAATTTAACGATCTGCCACTGAGCCCAGTGAAGTTGGGTTCCGCCAAAGCACTGAAGTATGAACAGCCCGTGTTCTCAATCAGCTTTCCTAACAATGCGCGAAAACCGCTCACCACTTATGGCAGCGTCAAAGCACTGTACCCGCTGGATGACAGCCTGATCATTCGTTCAACAGCAGATTTTCGCATGGGCGCAAGCGGGGGCGCACTCTTTGATGAGTCTGGCCAGCTGGTAGGTATCATTTCGTTCAAAAGCCCGGGTAGAAATGCCTATTTTTACAACCTGCCGGCAGAATGGGTCAAAGCCCTGCTTGAGAAGGATGAGGTGACCTCCACAACCGATAGCAAACCCCCATTCTGGGATGCGCCAGAACAATCCAGACCTTACTTCATGCGCGTGGTATTGCCTTATCAGGCAGAAAAATGGGAAGAGTTGGCCGCGATTGCTGAGGCCTGGGTAAAGGATGAACCGAATAACGCCGAGGCGTGGTACTACCTTGGCGTGGCAGACCACCAGCGCAAGCAACTGGATACCGCAGTGCAGGAACTTAAAAAAGCCACACAACTCAATCAGGATCATGCAGGTGCCTATTACCAACTGGGCCTGATAGCCGCCGAGCGCGGAGACCAGATTGAAACCGAGCGTATCCGCACGCTCCTAAGCAAACTGGACAATGAGGCCGCCAGTGCACTCCCGGGCAAAGCCACGGAGTGCCAAGCCATCTGCTAAGCAAGACGACCTATCTCCATATTCACACCCGTGTCATTGGCACGGGTTATGCTTTTCAATGAATACACCATTCAGCTGTTGATCAGCATGAAAGGAGTACTATGGTTCTGATACTTCTCGTTCTGCTACTTGCATTACTTCCACTGCTGCTCACCACTGCACTGCCCCAGTTGATGATTGTCAGTATTTATGCCGGGCTCGCGCATCTCGCAGCGCTGGCCTGGGCGATGATGATCATCTCAATACTGGTACGTCGTCACCGGATTGCGCAATGGCGCGCAGCGAAAGCGCATCATCAACTTCAAGACAGTACAGCATCACAGTCTGTTTAGTGCATGACGCACAGTGATAGCTGTGCGTGGATGTGGTGATTGAGCGCGTATTGCGCGTCAACGGAGACCGGCGTTGGATGGACACCTGGGTATACTCAGGGAAGCCCTGAGCGTGTCGCACTTATTCAGGGCTTCCCTAGGCTAAATTAACGTTTGCAGTGCTATCGTATCCAGCTGTAAGATAGGGCAAAATCATGTCAATACATAGACCGCCTTCTGGGCGATTCTGCGCCTGAATTTGTCCCTTGTGCATCTCGATAACCTGTCTAGCAATCGCTAACCCCAGACCATACCCCTCACCTTTGGCATTCGCAAAGCGTCGGAAAGGCTGAAATATATTCGGGAGATCTTCAGGATTTATGCCCGGTCCTTGATCGCTCACCGTCAGGTGCACGTAGTTGGTCTCGGTGTCGACATCCATTCCAACTTGGATCTCGCCTCCATCCGGACTGTACTTAATGGCGTTACGAACGACATTCTCAACCGCCCTGTGCAACAATTCCGCACCCCCCATCATGGTCAGATGGCCATGGGTATGATCAACAATCCGTATGCCCTTGCCCTGCGCCTCATAGCTGGCGTTTTCCAGCACATCTCGCAATATCTCATTCAATGAGATTTTTTCCATGTTGGCTTGCACCACCCCGGATTTCAATCGAGAAAGTTGCAAGAGTTCACCAACCAGCTTGTCTATACGCTGCGTCTCGAGCTCAATTCTGTCGATTGATTGCACCAGTTTCTCAGGATTCTGGTGAGCCAACCCGATTGCAAGCTGTATCCTTGCCAATGGGGATCGCATTTCGTGTGATACATGATGCAGCAGGTGGGTCTGCCCTTCGATCAGGGTACCCAGACGCATCGCCATGGTGTCAAATTCCTTTCCAAGATCGGCCAGCTCATCATTTCTGAACCCCATGGAGTTGCTAATTCTCACTTCCAACTTTCCAGCTGAGGCCTGATTGAATGCATTGCGTAATTGCCTGATAGGCTTGGAAACATACAATGCCAGCATGGCGGCAAACAGAAAACTGGCAATGATGCCGGCCAATAAGGGCTTGATGGGAAAGATCGGCCGCATATCTGGCGGTAATGCCAGCAGGTCATCAAAGCTTATATTTTCAGAGGGCGGGATTCGAGCAAACGTGGCAATATCGTTCCCATCTTCTGGCACAAACAACAGATAGGTCGCGCCATTTTTCAAATGCACACGTTTGGCATCGCCTTCTTCAGAATGGCTGGTCGCATACTCTTCTGCCTCTTTCAGCGCATCAGTTTTATACATGCGCCGCATCAACTCATCTCCATGCTGATTTACAGCATGGACCTGGGGCATGGGACGACCCTGCCACTCTTTCAGCAGATTTGATAGTGCTGCCTCACCACCATGTTCCAATGTTGCTGCAGCCGCATCGACCAAGGCGCGGGCTGGCGGATTGTGTTCAATGCTACCGAGTGTCGTGTGCGTATGAATATGCCACCAGATGGTGACACCAACGCCCACCACGGCTGTCAACTGCGCGAGAAAAAAGAAAAAGAAGAATTTCCAGAACAGCCTACCCATTATTCCCTGACAAGCTGGTAGCCCACGCGATAGACGGTCTGAATACAGTGGCGCCCATCAGAAAATGGGCCGATTTTTTGACGAATACTGCTCATGTGCACATCAATGCTACGATCAAATTTATTGAGTTCACGTCCAAGCGCGCGGCGAGACAAATCTTCTTTGCTCACCACATGCCCCGCATTGCGTATCAGCATTTCCAGTAAATTGAACTCTGTGCTGGTTAAATCCAATGCCTCGCCTCTCCATGCAGCCAGCCGCTGCTCTGGCCAGACACTCAGGGGACCGACAGAAATTTCCACTGTGGTGCCAGGCACATTCAGTGTCCGGCGCAAAATAGCCCGAATTCTTGCGACCAGCTCACGTGGCGTGCAAGGCTTGGGCACATAATCATCTGCACCCAGTTCCAGCCCCTGTACCCGGTCTGCATCATCGCCCTTGGCCGTTAGCATGATCACCGGCACTTTGCTGTTCTTGCGAATCAAGCGCAAGGCATCAATACCGTTCATTTTTGGCATCATGACGTCAAGTACAATGATGTCGAACTTGCCAGCCAGCACATATTGCGCACCCTGCTCGCCATCATGTGCCACTGTGACCTGAAAACCCTCCTGATCGAGATACTCTTTCAGCATGCCGACCAGTTCAACATCGTCGTCAATTAACAGTATTTTACTCATACTATCTGCATCATTATGAAATGATTCAGCATAGCGAAGCTCATGATATCTTTACAAGCGTTAAGTGGTGATTTTACGCAACTTTACACAACTATGAGCCTGTTGTTGCGTTGCGCCGGCGAAAACCCTCAAGCTTGCAAAAACAATGCCGGATGATTACGCCGCAGAGGGTAATAATCCCTTGAGAATATCCTGATAAATTCGCAGTGCAGGCGAATCATTCAAGCGCACATCATTGAAACGCACCATATCACCAGGCGCAATATCACGAATCACACTGGCGTTTTGCAATAAACAAATGGGCACAGCGTCCAGACAATCGGAAAAGTTGATTGCAACACCCCGTACATCAAAGCCTCCAGCGCCACGCGCTATAGTTTCGCCTTTGCGGATCGCCCGTTTTGCCACGGCGCTCACATTGAGTGTAGGCTTGGCGGAATTATTCAGCAGCATGCGCTCGCCCTGCACCACACGCCGCAAGGTGTTCAAGGCTTCCAGGTGACACAAATGATAAGGCCGTAACAAAATATAGCCCTTGCTTTCTGTGGTCTTCAGTGGCCCCACGATATACTGGCCCAATCGGTCTGCATCCGCACTCTTGGCTACAATCAACTCGCCCGGTGGCGCGCCCTTGCAGAGAATGAAATCGCTGATAGGCTTGCCCACTTTTTCTGATTCAGTAATCAGAAAATCCAGATCGTTCAGCTTTTCAACACGACGACCCAGCATCCCCCCTTGCGCAATCGTGGCCCCCAAGCCGTTAGCCACAAACGCCTGTTCAATCTGTAGTTTTGTGCCATCGGTAAATGACACCACCTGTTCCAGACGTATGCCCTGCTTGTCTGACCAGTATTGCATCTCTTCCCGCTCAGGGTTGAGATTGATAAATCCCTTGATATTGACATAGGCAACTGGCTCAAATCCCATGCCGACTATCTCATCATGCAGTCTCGCCAGACAGCCCGGCTGGTCACCATCAGCGTCCGTGACATAAGCACCCTGCTGCACAAAATAAGAACCCACAGTGACATGAAACTCGGCATTGAGTGTGACGACCTTGCGCCCCGCCTTGGCTGCCGCCATCACCACCTCTGTGGCATGCAGCACATCGCCAGAACACTCGAACACGATATCAGCGTGATCAACCAACTCATGAATCGCATCGGTAAATTTAACCGGCGGAAAATCTTCTATGGTGGCAGCAGGACGCCGTGTCAGCACATGAGAAATTTCAAAATCAGCGGATTTGACTATTAAGTGTGCCAAACCTCGGGCAATAAACCCGGAACCGACGATACCAACCTTTGTTTTTACTGCCATGGCCTTGCCCTCCCCGACATTTCTGGCCTAAATCACCTATACACCTAATGAAATACAGCGCTATATTACACTTGCAACTTTAATTGTGGCAGTTCAGTTGCAGCATTTGTTTGGCTTAACAAAGTTTTACACAACGCCCCGCTTAACTAATTGTTTATTAATAATGAATCAAGAAAAATACTGGTCAGAACTCACATTCTTCTCCAGTCATCAATATCCAAACCCTGGGCTGGATATCACGCTGGATATGACGCTGACCAATGCGCTCGGCGCATCCATCCGGATACCCGGATTTTGGGCCGGTGGCCAACAATGGTGCGTCCGAATCCCATCCTCGCAATTCGGCACATGGTCCTACCAAACGGAATGCAGTGATCCTGAGAATTCCGGCTTGCATGGGGTTTGCGGCACCTTGCTGATCAGTCCATCATCACACCCGCATTTACCGCATGGTCAGCTTAAAGTGGCTTCAGATCGTAGGCACCTGGCCTACGAAGATGGCACGCCATTTTTCTGGCTGGGCGATACCTGGTGGATGGCGCTCACAGAGCGGCTGCAATTTCCGGAAGATTTTTCGCTTGCAGTCAATGACCGTGCCAATAAAGGTTTCACTGTGATCCAACTGGTCGTAGGACTATTTCCGGACATGGTGGCATTCGACTCTCGCGGCAGCAATACTGGCGGCCATGTCTGGACGCATGATTTTGAGAATATCAACCCAGCATTTTTTGATGAAGCCGAGCAGAAGATCCTGATGATAGTCGATCACGGCCTGATACCGTGTGTTGTCGGGGCATGGGGCTACTATCTGACTTGGATGGGTGTAAAAAAAATGCAGGCACACTGGCGATACATTGTCGCGCGCTGGGGATCACTGCCAGCCATCTGGTGTGCGGCAGGCGAGCAAACCATGCCCTGGTATCTCTCGAAGACTCCAGAGCAAGAAAGCCGCATGCTTCGAGATGGCTGGTCTGAAGTCATCCGCTACCTGCGACAGATTGATCAAGGCAGACACCTGATCACCACACACCCCATCAAGGATGGTCGTGATTCGGTCAATGATCCGTCACTGCTGGATTTTGATATGCAGCAAACAGGGCACAAGCAACCCACGCCAGTCCACGCCTGGCGGGCATCTCAGGCTTGGCTAAAAACGCCTGCAATGCCTGTCATCTGCGGAGAATCCCGTTATGAAGCGCTGGAAATCAAACCCACCCTGACAGCACGCGATGCTCGTCAGGCATTCTGGGCGCATATGCTGAACAGCGGCTGCGCTGGTCACACGTATGGCGTCAATGGCCTATGGCAAGTCAACTTGCCAGCACAACGGTTTGGGCCATCTCCATTAGGGCATGATTGGGGAGGCACCCCCTGGCAAACAGCGTTGGGACTGCCAGGCAGCCAACATATGCAAGTGGCTAAATCGATATTAACTAGATTGCGTTGGTATGATTTGATCAGAAGCCCTGCGTTGGCAAAGCGAACCAGAGCAGACTGTTTGATTCGCCAAACCAAAAGAGTAGGCATGCAATTGCAACGCCCATTCAGGGCAGCCAAACATCTTGTACGTGCATGGCTGAAGGATAGTCGCTCAAGCAAGGGGCCGGCATGGCAGGACTGGGAGGCTATCCCAAGTGCCATCACGCCAGACCGGCAATTGGCCTTGTGCTATTTGTTTGATACTTCAGCTATTAGCGTTGAATTGGATCGTTTGGCGCGAGGTTTACAAGCACAATGGATAGACCCCACCACGGGGGCGTCACTACCAGGCCAAGCACTTCAACCCTCGGGTTGGCAAATACTGATATCACCGGGTAAAAATCAGGGTGGGGATGAAGATTGGCTGCTGATCATGTCATCACAGCCAATTGGGCATTGATACTGCCAGCATCGCAGCTAGCCTGATATCGTGGCAGCCATTTAGGCCGTGACAGGTAATACGTTTTCCAGAATTTCCCGATACAGCCCCAAGGCCTGAGTATCAGCCAGCTCAACATGCTCAAACCGCACGATGTCGTCACGGGCCAGCTCTCGCACAACGCGGGTATGCTGTAGCAAACAGATTGGCACGGCATCCGGCACATCGATAATCTCAACTGCTTTGCCACGCACATCAAAACCACCTGCGCCCTTCTTGATCACTTCACCGGGCTTGATGTTGCGTTTCGCAACGGCAGCCACATTCACCCGAGGCGTAACCGAGTTATTCAAGAGTATGGGCGCACCTGCGACGACTTGTCGCAAGGTATTGAGCACTTCAAGATGCGTCAGGTGGTATGGCCGAAGCAATACCGTACCCAGCCCGCCTGTGGTAGACAATCTTGAGTAGGGCAAATAACCGGGAATGCGTTTGACATCTGGATGCTGGCCTACAATCAGCACACCGGGCGGCGCACCATTGCACAAAACAAAATCAGCCAGCGGCAGACCGACCTCATCGGCAATCTGCACCAGATAATCCAGATCCTCCAATTTTGCAATGCGCCTACCGGTGATGCCACCCGGAGCAATGGTGCCATCCAGACCATTGGCGACAAATGCCTGCTCAATTTGCAGTTTGGTGCCATCGGTAAATGAGACCACTTGATCCAGCGCCAGATTCTGCTTTTCTGACCAATACTGCATATCCGCTTGTGTTGGATCAGGGTTCAGAAAGCCTTTCAGATTGATGTAGGCACGCGGCTTGAACCCCATGCCCTCCACTTCCAGCTTCAGGCGCGCCAGGCATCCGGGTTGGTCGCCATCAGCCTCTGTTACATAATCGCCACGCTGTGCGAAATATGAGCCAGTGGTGACATGAAATTCTGAATTGATGGTGACAACTTTTTTGCCTGCCTGCGTCGCGGCAAGAATCACCTCGGTGGCATGAATGGCATCACCAGAACATTCCACCACAATATCGGAAGTATCCAGCACCTGCTGCAAAGAGTGTGTCAGGTGCGGTGTGGGAAAGTCACTGAGCGTATTCAGCGGGCGGCGGGTGAGCACACAAGACACCACAAAGTCTGAAGACTGGTTGATCAGATAGGTCAGTCCGGTTGCAATAAAGCCCGTCCCGACCACGCCTATTCTGGTCGTTTGCATGTCTATCCTTTAACAGACCACAGCCCGTGAAAAATACACAGTAGCCAAATCAGCACCCTGATGGGTATGCGCTGGCAGTGGGATGTACGCCCTGCACATCACGTGCGATGCGTACGGGCACACAAAAAATCGCTAAATTGTCAGATCCGTAGCTTCGCTACGATGCTATGTCAGACTTAACGTTTGATTACAGACGCTAAGTGATTGCGGGTATATCAATATCTGTCGGGGTTAAAAGATGCCAAGATTATTGAAGTACTACATGAATGAATTTAACACAAATTTACATCTTGCATATGGCCTGTTTGGGTAGTGATTTCATGATCTTACGGGCCAAGAATGACAAAAAGACGTCAACCTATGCCTCTGAGGCGTATCCTCTTCAATGGCCACGCGGAATTATTGGCATTTCAGGGATTTTTATCCATCTCAACAGCTTTGGCTTTACGGATTTTTTGTGTCAGATTGGCAGCCTCTTCCACGCTCACGATTTCGACCTCGTTTATGATCTGTTCAGCCAGCTGTTGATCACCGGCGTCCATTGCCAAGCTTGCAAGTTGTAGCTGTGCATCCAAATGCCGTGGGTTGAGCTTGACTGCCTGTTTCAAACTAAGCTCAGCCTCTGTGGGTTCATCCAAAGCCTTTTGCGCAACACCCAGATAAAACCAGGCTTCTGCATTGTCCGGCTCTGCCATCTGCCAGCCTCTGGCCAGGGTTTTCAATAATGGCCAGTCCGCGTTTTGATAAGGCATCACCACCCGCATAAACCAGGGATGCTCAGTTTCTGGCAGACTCCAGAAAGGCTGTTCTGTTGCAGTGAGTTGACTCAGCTCGGGCGCCTCCATTAGCTGACGAATCCACTCTACAGGCAAGCTGTAGTAATAGGCATTTCGCCCCGGACTTTTGAATGTCGTAATACCAATGAGTCTGGAGTCCTGATCATACAAGGCACCGCCGCTCGAGCCCAACGAAAAAGCGGCATCAGAACGCACAATCACACTCCCATCAAACGGGTAAAGCGCCTTGATTGATCCATAGGAAGGTTGTGGCACGTTGGTATCGTTGGGGTAGCTGATAACAAACACTTCTTCTTCATAGGCGAGGGATGCACTGTCTCGCATGGGCACTGGCGGGAATGGCAGTTTGTCGAATTTGAGCAAACACAAGTCGTGCACCCAATCCGCCTTCAACGCAACCGGCTGATGACCGTCTCCATATTTCGCCACACTAACACCCAGTGCATTTGCCAGTACATGACAATTGGTCGCGACATACTGCTCGCTAACGACCACACCAGAACCTGTTCCTGTGCGGCCATTAGGCAACTCAACACTCACTTGCACCATGGACAGATTCAACGCCAGCAAGCGGGTAATATCGGGTTGGGCAAAACTGGAAAGTGGGATCAAAAATAAGAAAATGGCAGTCAGATTTCTTCGCATTTTTCATCAAGACATCAGGTTTAAGATACACTTATGAGCCTTGAAAATCAGATTGATTCAATCTGACAATAAAATGCAGCATGCAACGCAATGAAATTATGCAACACAATTCAGAACGCTGAGGTATGACTGCAAATCAGCAAATGATGATGACTCGGATTTACATCGAGAGAATCTCAAGCACGAATGCAAAAAACAATTGCAAATACATGAGATTAGATGGTGCCGGGAGGGGGACTCGAACCCCCACACCTCGCGGCGGCGGATTTTGAGTCCGCTGCGTCTACCAATTCCGCCATCCCGGCATGGGAGGCAGCATTATACAAGCACTAGGACTTATGCGCACTACCGATTTTGATTTTGATTTACCTGAAGCACTGATTGCCCAGTTTCCCGCCCCCCAACGCAGCGGCAGTCGACTACTCAGACTGGATGGTAAAAACGGGCAACTTGAAGACCGCTGGTTCCGCGAATTACCTGAATTTCTTGGCGCCAATGACCTGTTGGTGCTCAACGATACACGCGTCATCAAGGCCCGTCTGGAAGGCGTCAAGCACAGTGGTGGCAAAATTGAAGTCATGATCGAGCGTGTGCTGGACACGCATCGGGCACTGGCGCAAATACGTGCCTCGCGCGCACCCAAGCCCGGCAGTTTAATTCGAATTGCTGATGCATTTGATGCGCACGTGATTGAACGGCAGGATGATTTGTTCTTGCTCGATATCCAGAGTGACACCCCTATTCTGGAGCTGATTGAGCAATTTGGCAGCTTGCCATTACCACCCTATATTGCCCATGAGGCAGACCAGCAGGATGAAACCCGCTACCAAACTGTATTTGCCCGGGAAATGGGTGCAGTAGCTGCGCCAACAGCTGGATTGCACTTTGATGAAGCCATGATGCAGACGCTGGAAAAAGCAGGTATCCGCATCGCTTACGTCACCCTACACGTTGGCGCGGGCACTTTTCAGCCAGTACGTGTAGATGATATTAAAGACCATAAAATGCACAGTGAGATATACACCGTCCCTGAAGCCACGGTAAGCGCGATTCAAGATACGCGCGCATCTGGCGGTGTTGTCACAGCGGTGGGTACTACCGTGTTGCGAGCACTTGAAAGTGCTGCACGTGGCGGCAGCATTCAGGCCGGTAGCGGAGAAACCGATATTTTCATTACGCCCGGTTTCGAGTTTCAGGTAGTTGAGCGCTTGCTCACCAATTTTCACCTACCCAAGAGCACGCTACTGATGCTGGTGTCTGCCTTTGCCGGGATTGATCATGTCAAAGCAGCTTACGCACATGCCGTGCAACAACAGTACCGCTTCTTCAGCTATGGCGATGCTATGCTACTAGAGCGTGGCTAGTAAAACAGATTACGCAGCGCGCTGCTTGAACTCATGACAGCTTTCGTACTCCATGTATCGTTGGTTTTATTAATGCATTAACAAGGTGGTGAGCATGACAACTTCTCGTTTGCTTATGTTGCTGAGCGTTCCTCTGATCACAGCGTTACCGATACAGACGCTGGCAGAGGTGCTTCCCAACGCTTCAGTGGAAATCAAGATTCCACTGGCAAAAAAACCCACAACCAGGCCCATGAGTATTGCCTATGTGCCCTACCTGAAAACCTACTACATTGCTGATGGCGGCTTGGCGGCCCCACCGGGCGACCCCCTCGGCACCACCTCCCGGTCTGAAGTACATGCCTATGATGAACAGGGCAAATATGTGTCTTCTGCCTTGCCCGGGCTGGACAATCGCTCGCTGTATTACAACGTAGCTACGCATCAGCTTGAATCCGTGACTTTCAATATTTCAAGTGCTGCAGGCTTTGGACCCAATGTGGGGATTTTTTCGCTGCTTTTAAACGATGATGGCTCACTGAAAAACGATGCCAAGGAAATCACCGGCTATAACCCGGCTTTTGGCAGCGCCAATACCATTCCCAGCTATGACGCGGATCGCAATCGCTACTATGCGAAACAAGAGCGCAGCAATATTGTGCGCGTCATTGAATCCCCCAAGCGGGAGGTGGAGTCCGAGATCAAGCTGGACATCAAATCGGCGGGTGCAAAAGATGATGAAATTGCTCATCATTTTGTTGCGTATACAGGTGTTACGGGGCAGGAATTCGCCTTGCTCGATGTGGATCACAAAGCTGTACTGGTATTTGACTTGAATGGAAAATTTGTCGCCAAAAGTGCTTTGCCAGAAACACTTAAGCTGAGATCCCAGAACCACATTAATGGCACGGGATACAGCAATGGCTTATTTTTTATCTATCACGAGCCCGAAGGTGAATTTGGCACCTATTACGGATTCAAGGTGTTGAATTAAAAAAGGCGACCTTTCAAGGTCGCCTTTAAAGTGAGCCGCTTTATTTGACTAAAGTCTGGCTAAGCCGCCAGTTTCTTGCCAACTGCTTCAGAAATGAAGCCCAGCACAGCACCAACAACCATGGATACGGGGATCATGACATCCGCCATATCCACCACACCGCCATCACCACCTGCACCGGCAACATCCACACCCACCCATGTTGCAGCGCCGAGGAAGGCACCCGGGATAAAGGCCAGCAGCGGGATTTTGGATTGTACACAGAAGATGAATGCCGCAATACCAAAAGCAATTGAAAGCGTAAGCACACCGCCCCCCAACATTGCTGCCACATAAAGGGCAACTGCGGCCCAGAAATTACCAGCAAGATTAGAACCGATCGTCTTTTTCAACCCATCTGCGCCACCACCTGCAGCATAAAAGGTTCCCCAGGCGATAATCCCTGCCCATACAATCAGCCCCAGTTCCGGCATACCCACCGAAACATACACCCAAGCTGCAATCAGAACACCAATACTGATACCTAACGCCACGACTAAATCCATTGCGATTCCTCCCTGTAGAATTTAAATCGAACTGCATTGAAGACAATTGCAGCGGGTCGATACAGGCAGGCTGCCATGTGGAATAACCATAGATCTTGATGTCGAGCTTTACCTAACTGCATCAAGTCCGCTGGAAGGATACTAGCCCTATTACTTTGAAATGTAAAATATTTGCACCAGAAAAGTGCGAAGATCAGATGTCCAAAGCGGTGCTTGGCTCATAGTGCCAGTGTTTGCGCCATGCTCCCAGCACCATATTGGGGTATTGTGCCCGGCCCAGGCTACCGTTGTAGCGGCCCAATGCACGGAAAAGGTCACCTTTTTCGATATCCAGATAATGTCGCAGGATGGTACAGCCGTATCGCAAATTCAGCCGTAAATGAAAGAGATTGTGGTCAGCGTTGCCAATACTGCGCACCCAGAACGGCATGACCTGCATAAAGCCGCGCGCACCTGCACTGGAAACTGCATATTTCTTAAAGCCACTTTCAACCTGGATCAGGCCAAGCACCAATTGTGGATCCAATCCAGCACGGCTGGATTCATAGTGGACGGTGCGCAAGAAATCCTCACGCATGGTCTTGTCCGGCATACGCTTTTGCAGGCGTCTGGACATCTCATTCAACCAATGCAAGCCCTCTGCCTCTGTGGCAAATACCAGTCTTGGCGCTGCGCTGTCACTGATGGATTTCTGCATCTGCGCCTTGACACTGTTTGACAGCGGCTCTTCGCGCTGATTGCCCGCTTGCGCGGTCAGCGTTGCCAGCAAACAGATCAGGGCCAGACAAAATTTCAACGAGATTTCTCCAGTAATTGCTTGATATGGGTCACCACAGCCTCCAAAGGCAGATTGATTGCAACGCTATCCGTACGGCCTTGATACTCTACCTGTTTTTCTTTCAAGCCACGATCACCAATCACAATGCGATGCGGAATCCCAATCAGCTCCATGTCAGCAAACATGACCCCCGGCCGTTCGCCGCGGTCATCCAGCAACACATCCACACCTGCAGTCTGCAGTTCAGCATACAAAGCCATAGCCGCAGATTTCACTTCTTCACTACGATCCATGCCGATGGGGGCAATCACCACCTCAAAAGGTGCCATGGCAGCAGGGAATATAATACCCTTGACATCGTTACCCTGCTCAATCGCAGCACCCACAATCCGTGAAACGCCTATGCCGTAGCATCCCATTTCCATGACCTGCGTTTGACCATTTTCATCCAGATAGGTCGCGTCCATCGCCTTGGCATATTTAGTCCGCAACTGAAAGATATGCCCCACCTCAATGCCGCGACACAACGACAAACTGCCCTTGCCATCTGGCGAAGGATCACCTTCTACCACATTACGAATGTCTGCCACCATCACCGGTTCTGGCAGGTCACGTCCAAAATTGACGCCGGCTAGATGAAACTTGGGCTTGTTGGCACCACATACAAAATCCGACATGGCAGCCACAGTACGATCAGCAATTACCTTGACCCCAGCAGTCACACCAACTGGCCCGATAAACCCTGGTGGACAATTCAGGTTGGCGCGAATCTCTTCTTCGGTCGCAAAGCGGAAATCTGCAAACCCTTCCAATTTGCCCACCTTGATTTCATTCAGGCTATGGTCACCCCGCAACAGCAGTAACGCAAATTGTGTTCCGGCCATCAAGGCAATGGCCTTAACAGTGCGTTGCAACGGAATGCCCAACAATGCAGCCACATCTTCACACGTCGTTTGCTTAGGCGTATCCACTTCACGCATGGTTTCTTGTGCTGGTTGTCTGGCCCGTGCAGGTGGCATAGCCTCAGCCAGTTCAACATTGGCTGCAAAGTCCGATTGTTCACAATACGCCAGCGCATCTTCACCAGAATCTGCCAGCACATGAAACTCATGAGAACCATCACCGCCTATAGCACCGGTATCGGCGCGCACCGCACGGAACTTGAGTCCAAGGCGATTAAACACATTGCTATAGGCCTGATACATCTGCTGGTAGGTCTGCTCCAGAGATTCCAGGCTAGTGTGAAAGGAATAAGCATCTTTCATCACAAATTCACGTGCGCGCATGACCCCAAAACGTGGGCGGATTTCATCACGGAATTTGGTTTGGATTTGATAAAAATTCAGCGGCAGTTGCTTGTAACTTTTGATTTCTCGGCGCGCAATATCAGTAATCACTTCTTCATGCGTGGGACCAAAACAGAAATCGCGTTCATGCCTGTCCTTGATTTTCAGCATTTGTGGACCAAAAACTGCCCAACGACCAGTCTCTTCCCAAAGCTCCTTAGGCTGCACGGCTGGCATCAGGAGCTCCAGCGCACCTGCCTTGTTCATCTCATCCCGCACAATGGTTTCCACCTTGCGCAATACGCGTAACCCTAATGGCATCCAACTATAGAGGCCAGAGCCCAGACGCTTGATGAGTCCTGCCCGCAGCATCAGCTTGTGGCTGGGTAATTCGGCCTCGGTAGGAGCTTCTTTCAGGGTAGCAATAAAAAATTGGGATGCGCGCATGAGGTCTTCAGAAATGAACTTGATAAGAGGTGCGATTTTATAGGGAAATGCCTGTAAAGTCAGCCTGATACCCGCTTTCTATAGATACACTTGTTTATCGTGCCGGACTATCCTCCGGTTTCCAACCGGATTTCCATTGGGCCAAGGGAACGATGGTGGCAGGGTGACCGTTATCGTAAAACCATGCATCAAGTGCGTAATCTTGCTGGATTGCATTGTCACGAATGACAGCTGTGGTATGCGGCCAACCGCCAAAAAAATAGCCGCGACGATGTAGATTTCGCAAGCTGTGATGGCGTACTATCCCTTTTTGAATCAATAACTTGACGTAAGTAGAAGCATTAATCGCTTCATCATTACAATCCAATTGACCGGGAGAGTCAGCATTGCCCAGCGTACCACCCTTGTCTGTTGCTGTACCGGTTTTTTCGCCAACCAGCTCCTCAAGTTTGCCGATTGCATTGGCGATGCATGCGCGCTCAGCTTCAGCAGTTTCTGGCAAGGGCATGCACAAGGCTGCGACCGCCTCCCATTCTGCATCGGTAATGGCAGCGCGACTGACTTGTGCGCAGCTACCCGCATGACAGATTTCAAGATTTTCAAGCATAGGATGTTGCCGCAGCACGCGCATCATGTTGCCAACATCAGCCTGCGCAGCAGTCACCACCAGCAGGCCTAGCAAGGCAGCATGCAAGCAACGCATCATTACTGCAATACGGGCTGATCCGGCAGTTCATTACTGGATTGCGCGACTGGCGGATAATGCTTGGCAATCAGCTCGCCAATTCGCCCAACTCCCAGTTGAACGCCCTGCAGAAATTGATGCTGCCGAAAACAATCTTCCATCTCGTGGCAGATGGCCTCCCACTGTTCGGCAGGCACATGTCTGGAAATACCACGATCCGCAACAATCTCCACATCATGGTCTGCCAGTAGCAGATAGATCAAAACACCATTATTTTGCTCGGTATCCCAGATACCAAGCTCTGAAAACAGGGTGAGTGCGCGCTGTCTGGGTGTTACTCCGCGCCATAACTGATAAGGATGCAAGACAGACTCAACCACAAATCGAATCTGCCCGGCATGCAGGCGCTCATTGGCTGTAATGGTCGTTGCAATGGCCTGTAGATCAGCCGGACTGAAATAGCGCCGCACCAGCCAGGGTCCGCCAAAAAGATGAATCAAAAATCGTCGGATTGCATTTACCATCGTCCTGATGCTCCACCGCCGCCAAACCCGCCGCCGCCACCGGAGTAGCCGCCGCCAAAACCACCCCCACCGCTACGGCCACCGCCTCCACCACCGCCGATCATCCCTAGCCCGCCACTGAGGGTGATCACAAAAGCGATAATACCCAGCACAAACGCCGCGGCCAAACCGCCCCCCAGCATCCATACCAGCAGACCGATCACACCACCGCTAATGGTACCGCCAAGAAAATGTCCAAAAATGGCACGCAACAATCCGCCCAATGCCATTCCCGCAAACAGCAGCAGAGGCAATGCGTCCTCAATGGCGCTGACAGATTGCTGACCAGATCGTTTAGGGGGCGGCAGCGCTTCACCTGCCATCAACTTGATGATTTGCGCCACGGCAGCATTCAGGCCACCATAGAAATCTCCCTGCCGAAAATACGGGGTCATGATTTCTGCAATCACACGTTTTGCAATCGCATCCGGGATCACGCCTTCCAGGCCATATCCAACTTCTATCCGCATAGCTCGATCATCGGTCGCTACCAGTATCAGCAAGCCATCATCGACACCCTTGCGGCCAAGTTGCCAGGTTTCCACCACGCGCATGGCGTATTGCTCAATCGCCTCGGGCTGTGTGGTGGGCACAATCAGAATAGCGACCTGGCTACCCTTTTCCTGCTCATGGGCCGTCAGCTGCTGTTCTAACGCAGCCTTCTGCCCGGCTTGTAGTACGCCGGATAAATCCGTCACTCTGGCGCTGAGCGGCGGCACCGCCACTTCAGCGTTGGCAGTCAGGCTAAAAACAATAAGAAGCAGGCTGCAAAGCCCGCGCAACATCTGGCTCATTCGGACTTGCTGAAGTCCACCACAGGTGGCGTTGCCAATGCCTTCTCATTTTCCACAGTGAAATTCGGCTTGGTTTTCATGCCAAATATCATGGCAGTGAGATTGCTCGGGAAAGAACGCACTGTAATGTTATAAGCCTGCACCGCTTGAATGTAGCGGTTACGTGCAACCGCTATGCGGTTTTCAGTGCCTTCAATCTGCGCTTGTAAATCACGAAATGAAGCATCCGCTTTCAATTGCGGGTAATTCTCCGCCACCACCAGCAAGCGTGAAAGCGCTGAAGTCAACTCGCCCTGCGCTGCCTGAAAACGGGCAAAAGCCTGCTCATCGTTCACCAGCTCTGGCGTTGCCTGAATGCCACCCACTCTTGCACGTGCATTGGTCACGTTTTCCAGTACTTCCTGCTCATGTGAGGCATAGCCTTTCACCACATTCACCAGATTCGGCACCAGATCGGCTCGACGCTGATACTGGTTCAGCACTTCTGACCATGCCGTATTGATTTGTTCATCTGTCGCCTGCAACTGGTTATAGCCGCAACCGGTCAGGCTAAGCAGCATGACCAAGGTCATCATCTTGAAAATCAGGGATCGCATGGTGTCTCCTTCAGGTTTTATCAAATACCACTCAAGGCTGTATCGTTGTTTCACACATCAAGATTGCGGCAATTCTGCAGATTGCAAGCCCTGCATGACCTCCACGGCAAAGCAAAGATCTTCCCATGCCTTGGCTTTATCCGGCAGGTTGCGTAGCAGGTAAGCCGGGTGATAAGTCACGACCACCGGCACACCATTGTATTCGTGCAATTTCCCGCGCAGGCTGGCAATTGAGGCATCGGTATTCAACAGTGATTGTGCGGCAAACTTGCCCAGCGCCAGAATGAGGCGCGGCTGAATCAAGGCCACCTGACGCTTGAGGTAAGAATCACACTGCTGCACCTCTTCACCGTGCGGGTCTCGATTTTCCGGCGGACGGCATTTCAACACGTTGGCAATGTATACATTCTGCCCGCGCTTGAGTTTGATCGCCGCCAGCATGTTATCCAACAGTTTGCCTGCCTGCCCGACAAAAGGCTCGCCCTTGCGATCTTCTTCAGCACCCGGCGCCTCGCCAACGATCAACCAATCAGCATTGGGATCACCCACGCCAAACACGGTTTGGGTTCTGGTTGCTGCCAACTGACAAGCCTGACATGCAGCCACACTCTGCTGCAGTGCTTCCCACGTCATTTCGCTAATCAGCGTTTGGTGTGATGGGTTTTCTTCTACAGGGGCTTCAGCAAAGCCAGCACCAGACACATCCTCCGATGCAATTTCCACAGATTCAACTGAAGCCAGCGAGGGTTCGTCCGTAAGTGCGATAGCTTCATCCGGTTCAGGTAACGAAGCTCGCTCTTGCGCTATCACGGTATCTTTGGGTTCATGTTCAGAAACCAGCACAGCGGCATCCACCCGATTAGCCAGCGGACCATCTTCACGCAGTTTCCAAACCGGAAGCAGTTCCAACTCACGCAGCATGTCCTTTCGGCTCAAGCTCATAAGGCCATGCCCATCAACATTGCGTCCTCACGGCCTTGATGGGCCGGATAATAGTTGCGGCGAATCGCCATTTCATTCAAACCCATGCTTTCATAAAGATTGATGGCCACCTGATTAGACACACGGACCTCAAGAAAAAGATTGAGCGCACCATATTCACGCGCTTTGCCCAGCATGTAGTCTAACAGCACCCGGCCATAGCCCTTGCCCTGATAACTTTTGGCAATGCTTAAATTCAGCAGGTGTGCTTCATCCAGCACCATCATCAGTACCGCGTAACCAGCCAATTGTTGATTACACAGGCACACCCAGCAGCTATGCCCTGCGTTCAAGGAGTCACGAAAATTTCCCGCGGTCCACGGAAAATCATAGATGTTCGGCTCAATCTCCATCACCGCCGCCACATCGGCCATCTGCATTGGCCTGAACTGCAGCTGGTTCAATTCAGTTTCAATCCTGCTTCACGCTCTTGCGTTTTCAAGGCCACCCGGTTGCGCACATATACAGGCGCGGCCTCCTCAGCTGGCTGGCCAAGTCCAGCCGCAAGCACCGGGGCAGCCAAGTTCAGCATGGCACTTGCTTCTGGATATAGATCGGGCATCACCCCGACTAGCCGTTCCCCATGCAGGGCTTGAAGCACATCACCATACACTCCCCAGGCGTTGCCAACCCCATGCCAATCAGCCCCTTCCACCATTGTCACTAGCTCAGGCTTGCAGACCGTCGGGGGCAGCACTTCCTGCCATCCTGTTTCATGCTTGATATACGCAGCGTGGTACACCTCACCCATGCGCGCATCCAGACAAGCCACCACACGTGAGTGACCACTTGCTTCAGCCATCGCCAGCAATGTGCCGATACCGATAACAGGCAATGACGCCCCAAAGGCCAATCCCTGCGCCACCCCGCAGCCAATTCTCAGCCCGGTAAATGAGCCGGGGCCTGCGCCAAACACCACGCCATTAAGATCATGAATGTCCAACCCGGCTTCATTCAGTAAACCTCGGATCGTAGGCAGAATGGTTTGCGAATGCGATTGCCCTGCATGCGCATGATGCAGATAAAGCTGCTCGCCGTCCTGCAAGGCAAGCGATAGAAATTCAGTGGAGGTATCTAACGCAAGAAGACGCATAAATGCCAAGTGCCGGGAAATTATTCAGCCGTTATTTTGCCACGCAAGGCCTTGGTTTGCCCACGTTGAATTTTGGCCTCTAGTCGCTTGCGCCTTGCAGCTAATGTTGGACGCGTCGCATGACGTACCAATGGCGCACGCGCCACACTTTCTACCAATGCATGCAAGCGCCTGATGGCATCGGCTTCATTCATGCTACGGCTACGAAACTGTTGTGCCTTGATGACCACCACACCGTCTGCACTGATACGATGATCACGCAACGCCAACAGCCGCGTCTTGTGTGGCGCGCTTAGACTGCTGGCATGAATGTCATAGCGCAAATGCACAGCACTGGATACTTTATTAACATTCTGACCACCAGCACCCTGCGCACGCACTGCTGTTAGTGCGTATTCACTTTCTGGAATGATCATGAAGCGGACATCCTCACATGAAGAATGCCTGATACACTGCACTCACTGCTTGTTAAATTTTTACCTGAACTTTGCACGAGACTTTCCAATTGATTCAATGGCCCGCCATTCTGCATCACACTGGTCAAGATGACCTGAGCTACTTTAAAAATCAGGCTGATTGGGACGCCCAGCCAAACCATCATCATATCCGCCCTACTGACCGTTTGATTGATGCAGATGGCCGTGTATGGATGCCGGATACCACACCCGCCACCGGACAACGAATGCCTCTCAAACAGACGGGTGAAATTTTACCATTGGCCCATGTACTGTATTTAGTGCGAGCACATGCCGCTTTGAACGGCAGCTGCTGCACGGCCAAACTAGCTGCCAGCAGTATTTTAGAGGCCATACAATTAGTACCCACTTTGGACGACTGACACAACACTGATGAACCCGGAAGATTTGAACCAGCTGGTCACCCGCACCATGCCCTATGGCAAATACAAGGGCCGCCTACTCGCTGACTTGCCCGGCCATTATCTCAACTGGTTTGCGCGTGAGGGCTTTCCTCCCGGAGAGTTGGGCCGCCTGCTGGCACTCATGCAAGAACTGGATCACAACGGACTAAAATCACTGCTTGAACCCTTGCGTACGGCATAAGTCATATTTATGAATATATGTATATCGATGCATACGCTATGATTTCACTCTATGCATATATTCAACAACGCTTGTTGTTAGCGCGAAACTGATCATTTCTTGAATCCTCCAATCAAAACCATCGGCGCGACCTTACCGGTTGTCCTCAATTACCTGCCCGGATTTCTGTATCAATTACAGATGCACCCCAATGGAGATTTCCAGTTTCTTTATCTCAGCTCTGGCGTTGAGCGCCTGCTGGGCGTTACGGTGCATGAAGCGCTATTGGATGCCAACAATGTGCTTGAGTTGATCCACCCTAATGATATTGACCGTGTTGTTGCCGAAAGCATAGAAACTGCAAAGGCGGGACGCCCCTGGTTTGGTGAATTCAGAATTCGCTCACGGAATGGCAGAGAAATGTTTTTTGAGTCGAATGACTCAGCCACCATCGCTACAGACGGCACCATCACCTGGACTGGTTACTCCAACGATGTGACGGAAAAGCGGTCACTACAGCAGACCATATACACCATGTCACGGCAGGATATCCTTACCGGGCTTGCCAACCGCCATAGTTTTTTTGAAATTCTACAAAACGCCATTCAGCTCGCTATCAGAAAACAAGAACAACTTGCCCTGATGTTTATCGACCTCGACCATTTCAAACCGGTGAATGACAACTTTGGACATGGAATGGGTGATAGGCTGCTGAACCAGGTAGCCAAACGGCTCACTGAAGCATTGCGCGCCTCGGATTCAATCTGTCGCTATGGGGGCGATGAATTTTTGGTGCTGTTGCCCTGTGTTCCTGATTTGCAAAGTGTACTGAATGTTGCGAGCAAGATCATCGCGGGAATTGAAAAGCCATTCGTGCTGGGTGAGCATCGGATCAACATCTCATGCAGCATCGGCGTTGCACTTTTTCCAGATCATGCCAAGGATGCTGACCACCTCGTGACCTGTGCGGACAAAGCCATGTATCAGGCCAAAAACAGTGGTGGCGGTCAATGCATGGTATTTCAGCCAGAGGCTTGATCAAGCCTGCAAATCGGCCTCTTCTGCCAGATTCAGAAAAAACTGCTCCACTTCGGCAATATCGCGCGTACGCCTGAATGGCGGCAGGCTCTGCCAGACCTTGCGCCCATAGGGTTTGCTGATCAAACGCGGATCGCAAATCATCAGCACGCCACGGTCCGTTTCATCGCGAATCAAACGCCCAGCACCCTGTTTCAGCGTAATCACCGCATATGGCAGCTGGTATTCCATAAAGGCATTTCGGCCTTCGGCATTCATCTTGTCAATCCGCGCAGCCAGCACCGGATCATCTGGCGGTGCAAACGGCAGCTTGTCAATAATCACCGCAGATAAAGCCTCGCCACGAACATCGACCCCCTCCCAGAAGCTCTGGGAACCCACCAGCACCGCATTACCCAGTTTACGAAACCGCTCCAGCAGTTCTGTGCGGGAGCTTTCACCCTGCAACAGCAGCGGATACTCCATGCCTTTGCTGGCAAAGGCATCTTTTAGCAAGGCATGCACTTCGCGCATGGCGCGCAGTGACGTACACAACACAAACGCCCGCCCACGGCTGGCTTGTATCACTGGCAAAGCTACGGAGGCCACCGCAGCGGTATAGCCAGCGCTATTCGGCTCTGGCATCTCATTCGGCACATACAACATGGCCTGCTGGCCATAATCAAACGGGCTGCTCCAGTAGCCGGTAGCGGCCTGCTCCAGCCCCATTTGCGCCAGATAATGACTAAAATCATTGCGCACCGCCAGCGTGGCTGAGGTAAAAATCCAGGCACGTGGCTGTGCATTGAGTTGTTTGCCAAAACCTTCAGCCACAGAGAGTGGTGTGGCGTGCAACTGCACAGACTGCGTAAACACTTCCACCCAGCGCACCAGATTTGCATTTTCCGCCGCATGCCATCGCCGCAGCTGTTCCATCAAAGCCAGGCTGCGGGTATAACAATTTTCCAGCGCCGGATCACGCTCTGCCTGCGTTTCCAATATATCGCTCAGCGCCTTGAGTTTTTCCTGCATGGTGACATAAGCTGCATCAAACCCCTTTAACGCTAATGCCTTGAGCACCGGCATGCGTGTGCCCTCATAAGCAAAAATCAGCCGAAAATCGCGTACCGCTTTTTCTAGCGCAGCGGTCGCTTCTGGCAATGCCAGACAATCCTTGGCGGTGGTAATAAATTCTGCATGCGCATCGCGCGCCAGTTCCATCAGTTGGCTGGTAGAAATATCCTCACCAAAAAACAGCCCGGCCACCTCTGGTAGTTGATGCGCTTCATCAAACACCACCGTATTCGCACTTGGCAGCAACTCTGCCACGCCTTCATCACGCAACATCACATCAGCAAAAAACAAATGATGGTTTACCACCACCACATCAGCAGCCAGTGCGCGCTTGCGTGCCTCCATCACAAAGCAATCCTTGTAATAAGCACACTCTTGCCCCATGCAGTTATCACGGGTAGAAGTCACCGCCGGCCAAATCGTCGCGCTCTCCGGCACATCAGTTAGCTCAGCCTTGTCGCCTGTGCTGCTATTTTCAGCAAACGCCTGAATCTTATGCACATAGTTAGCATCTTCACGTGAGGCAAAGCGCCCCTCTTTCATTGCGCGTTCCAAATGAAAATGGCACACATAATTGGCACGGCCCTTCAGCATGCTCACCGTCACCGGCACCTTCAATGCATCACGCACGGCTGGTAAATCACGCGTAAAAAGCTGGTCTTGCAGTGTCTTTGTGCCAGTTGAAATAATCACCTTGCCACCAGAAAGTAGTGCTGGCACCAGGTAAGCAAAGGTTTTACCTGTACCCGTACCTGCCTCTGCCACCAGCTGCTTGCCTTGCTTGATGGCGTCTTCAATCGCCTGTGCCATTTCCAGTTGCTGGGTGCGCAAACGGTAACCGGGAATAGTGTCTGCAAGCGGGCCTTGCGGGGAAAATACGTGCGTGATGTCAGCCATAGGCTGAATTATAGAGGGTTAAGATACTTGCTGCTGCTTATAAAAACATTCACACAATTGAGCCTAGGTTGAATATGTTGCCTTGCAAAAGATTATGGCGTTTAATCCAATTGAATGCAGTTTGATATGTTCACAGAATTTAAAGCGTTTAAGCCGTAAATTATCGCGCAATATGTCCAGCCATTTTGGTGCTTTTCTGTGACGTCATTATCCGAACCATGAGGGCGCATCAAACAAATTAAGAATAATGAAAACATACAGTTATAATACCAACTCTAGATCAAACCTCATTACCCGCGTTCGACAGACACTATTAAGTCTACTGTTGTGCCTGCTGCCCAGTGCATATGCACTGGCTGATGCTTCGACCACTCTCATCAACAATGTTTATGTGTTTGATGGGCGCTCGGACACAAGATCGGCAACGCCGATGAACGTCCTAGTTCGTGGGCATTTGATCAGTGAAATTTCAGCCAACCCCATCACGCCGCCTGAAGGTGAATCTGTCAAAATCATCGATGGCACGGGCAACACGCTCATGCCCGGACTGATTGATGCGCATTGGCATGCCATGATGATTCAAGCCAGCATGATAGAAACAATGGCGCTGGATGTTGGCTATCTCAACCTGCTGGCTGCCAAGGTAGCAGAAGCCACACTCATGCGCGGCTTTACCAGTGTGCGAGATATGGGAGGACCGGTGTTTGGTTTACGACGCGCGATTGACCAAGGCGTGGTGGCCGGACCTCGCATTTTTCCATCGGGCGCGATGATTTCACAAACAGGCGGGCATGGCGATTTCCGGCTACCCAACGAAATCCCTGCCGCCAACCACGGACCGCTAAGCCATGCTGATCAAATTGGAGCAACTGCTATCGCCGATGGAGTGCCCGAAGTGTTGCGCCGCACCCGTGAGCAACTGATGCTGGGCGCTACCCAGATCAAATTAATGGCAGGTGGTGGTGTTTCGTCTTTCTATGATCCGCTCGATGTAACCCAGTATTCACCTGAAGAGATGAAAGCTGCTGTAAATGCCGCAGAAAACTGGGGGACCTATGTCACAGTGCATGCCTATACTCCGCGCGCAGTGCGCATGGCGATTGAAGCTGGCGTAAAGTGCATTGAGCATGGCCAGTTGATTGACGAAAGCACGGCAAAACTCATGGCCCAAACAGGAGTGTGGTGGAGCCTGCAACCTTTTCTGGATGATGAACATGCCAACCCGAAAAGTGGCGAGGCACGCATCAAGCAACTGGAAGTTTCCACTGGGACAGACCGTGCATATGCATTAGCCAAAAAATACAAGATCAATGTCGCTTTTGGTACTGACTTGTTATTTACCGGCAAACTGGGTGCGCTACAGGGACCGCGCTTGGTCGCCATGCAACGCTGGTACAAGCCGGGTGAAATTTTAAAAATGGCCACCGGCGATAATGCCAAACTGCTCGCGCTGTCAGGCCCGCGCTATCCCTACCCGGCACCATTAGGGGTGATCGTGCCAGGCGCAATGGCAGATGTGCTTCTGGTCAAAGGTGATCCTACGCAAGATATCACGCTGTTCAACGATACCCACACCAATCTGCTGGTGATTATGAAGCATGGTCAGCTCCACAAAAACTTGCTGCATTAAGCAAGACTTCCTGTGTACCGCTGGTAGTGGGTTATTTCTGCGCAGGCTTTGCTTAACTATAGCCAAATACAATCGCACCAATAAAAACAATTAATTTTTAATATCAAACCATCTTCTCTAAGATGTATCTGTCATTCAAGTGCAGCTATACTGATGTCAATATCGTGAGCGAGCTTGAAAATAACTCAACAAAAGGAGGAGATCATGTCAAACGATGCTAAATGTCCATTCTCGGGCGGTGCCGACCATATTGGGATGGGCAAAGGCCCAAGAAACCATGACTGGTGGCCGAATCAACTGAAGCTCAACATCCTGCACCAACATTCATCCAAATCCAACCCGATGGGTGAAGATTTCAACTACGCTGAAGAATTCAAAAAGCTGGACCTCAATGCTGTCATTCAAGACCTGAAGACATTGATGACAGACTCACAAGACTGGTGGCCTGCTGACTATGGGCACTACGGTCCATTTTTTATCCGTATGACCTGGCACGCTGCCGGTACCTACCGTATTCATGATGGCCGCGGTGGCGCTGGAACAGGTGCGCAACGTTTTGCACCACTAAACAGCTGGCCTGATAACGGCAACCTCGACAAGGCTCGTCGTTTACTGTGGCCAATCAAGCAGAAATATGGCAACAAGCTCTCCTGGGCTGACCTGATTGTGCTCACAGGCAATGTGGCGCTGGAGTCCATGGGCTTCAAGACCTTTGGTTTTGCCGGTGGTCGCCCGGATATCTGGGAACCCGAGCAAGACATCAACTGGGGCGCGGAACGTGAATGGCTTGCCACCAGTGACAAGGAAAACAGCCGTTATTCTGGCGACAGAAATCTGGCCAACCCGCTGGCTGCCGTACAAATGGGCTTGATCTATGTAAACCCGGAAGGCCCTGATGGCAATCCTGATCCATTGCTTTCCGCGCGTGATATTCGTGAAACCTTTGCCCGCATGGCAATGAACGATGAAGAAACCGTAGCACTGACGGCAGGTGGGCATACCTTTGGTAAAGCTCACGGGGCGGCAGACGCTGCGAATGTTGGCCCAGAGCCTGAAGCTGCAGATATTGAGGAACAAGGCTTTGGCTGGATCAATCAACACGGCACTGGAAAGGGTGGCGACACGATCACCAGTGGGCTTGAAGGTGCCTGGACACCCAACCCGATCAAGTGGGATGGTGGTTACTTTGACGTGCTGTTTGGCTATGAATGGGAATTGACCAAGAGCCCGGCCGGTGCCTGGCAGTGGAAAGCGAAAGACCTGAAAGAACAGGACATGCCGCCCGCTGCGCATAACCCCAGCAAGAAGGAAGGGCTGATGATGACCACCGCCGATATGGCGATGCGCATGGACCCGGCTTACGAGAAGATCTCGCGCCGTTTCCAAAAAGACCCGCAAGCCTTTGCCGATGCCTTTGCCCGCGCATGGTTCAAGCTCACCCACCGTGATATGGGCCCACGCGCACGTTACCTTGGACCTTTGGTGCCCAAGGAGGCGTTAATCTGGCAAGATCCGATACCCGCAGCCAACCACCCATTAGTGGATGACAAAGATATCGCCGCACTCAAGGCACAAATTCTGGCTTCGGGTCTGACCACGCAACAATTGGTCAGCACGGCGTGGGCTTCCGCTTCCACCTTCCGCGGTTCTGACAAGCGCGGTGGCGCAAATGGTGCTCGCATCCGTCTGGCACCGCAAAAAGATTGGGAAGCCAACCAGCCTGCACAGCTTGCCAAGGTATTGGCGACATTAGAGGGCATTCAGCAGCAATTTAATGCTGGCGGCAAGCAGGTCTCGCTGGCTGATCTCATCGTGCTGGGTGGTGCAGCTGCTATTGAAACAGCTGCCAAGCAAGCCGGTGTGAACGTATCAGTACCATTTGCACCGGGCCGTACGGACGCTACTCAGGATCAGACTGACGTGGATTCTTTTGCTGTGCTGGAACCACAGGCTGATGGCTTCCGAAATTTTGCCAAGAAAGGTCTGGAAGCGTTTGCCGCTGATCTGCTGATCGACAAGGCGCAATTGCTGAATCTCTCTGCCCCTGAGATGACAGCACTGATTGGCGGTTTGCGTGCACTGGATGCCAACTTTGGTGGCACCAAGCATGGGGTGTTCACGCAACGGCCAGGCACCTTGAGCAATGATTACTTTATGAATCTGCTTGATATGAGCACTGCATGGAAGCGCTCAGCCGCTGACCCTAATGTGCTGGAAGGCCGTGACCGCAAGACAGGTGCAGTGAAATGGACAGGCACTGTGGTCGATCTGGTGTTTGGCTCCAACTCTCAGTTGCGCGCATTGGCTGAGGTATATGCGCAGTCCGACGCGCAAGAGAAGTTCGTCAAGGATTTCGTTGCAGCCTGGAACAAGGTGATGAATGCAGATCGATTCGATCTCGCATAACCACCCAGCAGTTTGAAAAAGCCCGCGAAAGCGGGCTTTTCTTTGTCTATACTCATTATCAGGACAATTTTCCTACAATCAGAACTTCCAGACCATCAGTACCTGTGGATGGCTTTCGCGCAACCCCTCAATCCCAAATTTGTTGTGCCAATATTGATACTCCACGCCGAGATATAGTGTATCGCTGGCATCAAAATGATGACCGACATCCCACCTGAGTTGTGGCTGTGCCAGTATCTGCCGCTCGCAATCACCATGCTTGCCAATAACATCGGCAAAGCCTTCAAAACTGAATTTTGCTGCACCCAAGCTGAAGGGAAGTTTCCAGACTGGTGTCAGTTGGAAGGTCTCTGCATGGCAGCCATTATCACGTCCATCGAATCGACCACGATCTGCATAGGCCAATATGTCCAGATTCAAATAACTAAATACAGGCAGATTGAAATCAACCGTCACCCCCGCCAGTAACACCCGCGGATTTACTCGATAATCAGGATAGGATTTATGACCGTAATTAAGCCCCACTGTCAGGTTGATATCACGTAGCCAGCGATTTTGCAGTGGAATGCCTGTTAGTTTGGATAGGCTCAAACTACCATACGCTTCGCCGTAGAATTCTGTGGCGTGCGCATCATGGCTGTTCGATTGCAACACATCCACAAAAAAGAAATACCGGCCTTGCTGATAGCCCGCCACCTGCTGCAAGGTCACGATGCTCTTGCTGACATCATTTGGGTTATAGGGCTCCCGGTATGCATCTCCATGCAACACATGCAGTTCTGTAGTACGCCAATCTGCAGCCAATGCCGCATTACTAAAACCCATGAGCGCCAGATAAAACAACGCAAACACGGGTGCATACAAATGAAAGGCGTGCATTGAAAGACGTGGCATAGCGTAAATTTCTGAGGTTTTTGACCAATTGAAACATCATACCCAGCCAGCGCAAGCCGTAATCGGGTGAATTGGCTCTATAACACGTTTTTGATCAACCATTTAGATAGGTCAACATTGTTTAAAAATGGTATCGCATTAAAGATTTCTGAACCAGACTGCCGATAAATGATTACGCAACTTGATTCAAGGAGAGCGAACATGCAAACACATCAACAACCTGATATCACTCGGATTGATTGGGACTTTGATACGATTCCCGGCTGGAAAGCCACGCAACAAATGTGGGATGACATTGCAGGAGACGAACTGGAAGTTTCCAGTGAATACGATGCAACGTCAGAATGCGTTGCCCAT
>VFQQ010000638.1_pt1 | contig 64010 bp, 52 predicted proteins | sample 3512341 | NCBI WGS metagenome assembly VFQQ01 (sample SAMN10412373, study PRJNA504923) | tailings metagenome | isolation source: Relicate 2 Philex TSF1 revegetated site | place: Philippines: Tuba, Benguet | collected 2017-08-29 | reverse complement strand
GCGTTGGTGGCCTGGGCCAGCAGCAGATGGCATTCCGTCGCGCCGGGCGGCGCAAGCACCACCCAGCGCTTGTCCTGGGCGGCCTGGTAGCTGTCCTCGACCAGCCTGAAGCCGAGCTTGTGCACGTAGAAGCCGATGGCTTCGTCGTAATCCCGCACGACGAGGGAGACCAGGCCTAGGTGCTGGGGCATTGGGGGTGTGGTGGGGCGGGGGCGCGGCGGTGTTGGTGATGCCAAGCGCTCGAGTTCAGCCGCGCGGTGCAGCAGACGGCCTTGGCGGCGCGGAAAGCCGATGACCTGGTGCGCAGCGCGGCCAGAACTGGATGGCACAGCGCGTCGCTGCTTGCGCGAGGCGCTAGGTGTGAACATCCCCCGAAACTAGAAGGGAATCTCATCATCCTTGTCAGTTGTTCGCGCTGGAGGAGTCGAAGGCCCACCCAGCCTGTTACCTTGGCACTTTGTGCAGCCGCTCACGCCTAGCGTGTCCATGGACTCGCGCGTGAGCCAGGACCCGCAGACCTTGCACTCGGGGACTTTGAAGTTTTCTGCACCGCAGCTGCCGCAGAACGGGGTTTCCGTGATGGGCGAGCCGCAGTTCCTGCACAAATAGGACAACGAGCTACCGCAACTCGTGCAGAAAGAGCCGGTTGAGTCCTTGATCACGCGTGGTCCGCGGTAGTAGCCGCGAGAAGACCAGTTGGCATCCGCGCACTTGAGATTTGTGCATAGGGCCAGCGCCGGTGACAGAGTTGGCACGCCGGTATGGATTCGATTGCCTATGGCGCGCACAAAGTCATCGGCGGTTCGATGGCGGTCTGCCGGATTCGCATTGCAGGCAGTCTCCACTGCCTCGACAAGACTGCGTGGACACCCAGAGAGGGTGCGGGCGATGTTGGCAATGTCGGGTCTTCCGCTGAGCATTTCCGTAAGCATCACACCGACACCGTATAGGTCACTGCGGCCATCGACACTGCCTGCATCCCGCGTTTGCTCAGGCGACGCATAAGGCGGCGATCCAAGAAACTCACCTTTGGTCGTTGCTCGGGTCACGCCCGGCTGTGGCGTGAAGCTGACCCCTATAGAGAAGTCGATCAGGAAGCAGCGAAGCCTCGCGTCAATCATGATGTTCGAGGGCTTCACATCGCGGTGAACGATCTGGTTTGTGTGCGCGTAGCTGAGCGCATCCAAGATCTGCACAGCAAAGTCAATCGCCTGCGGAATCTCGAGCCTTCCCTTCTCGCGGAGGAGGGTCTGCAGGGTCTGGCCATGGACGTACTCCATGACGAAGTACGGAGCATGGCCGTGGCTTGCCCTTACAACACCTTCAGTCAGGACATACGGAATGTTCGGGTGTTGAAATCGAGCGAGAAGCTTCGCTTCTCTGCTGAATCGCTTGTGCATCGCCGGGTCGGAACGCACAAACGCGCTGTCGAAGAACTTGACGGCAACCTTTCGGTTCAAGCTGACTTGGGTGGCTAAATAGACACTCCCACACAGCCCAGCGCCGAGCACATCCGTGAGTACAAAGCCTTGGCGAGTGAGGTGCCCAATGTACTCGGGTGGGATCCGTTGTGACTTCAAGTTGCTGACCAAAGAACTAGCTCCGACGCAAGCCGGCTATATTCTTGACATGGTATCTGACGCCGAACGATCGATTTGGAACCCATAACGCAGCGGCACTTGAGCGAAGGGTCAAGAATCTCTATGCGTACTTCCATCTGAGTCCTTTCGGAAGCCATCTTGAGTCCATTGGAGAGAGATAAACACGAGGTAAAAGACAACTGGAAGCATGGTCGCAATTGCCGCCAAGACCCCGCGAAGGCGCTCTGCTTCGGACAGGCTCTTGGCCGTACGTTCGATCTCGCGGCCCGAGCGAGCTAGATTCGCATCTCTGTCTGCCAAGCTCTGCGCCTGTTGCCAAAGGTTTGATTCATCGATCTCAGTTCTTCGACCTCCAATAGTGGAGGATCCTGCAAGGCTGGCCTTGATGTCGGCCACATACTGGCCCACAAGACGCATGCGATTGATGTCATAGAGTTTCAGCTGCGCGCCAAGGTGCGAATCGAGTTCCCCAACACGGTGGTGTTGCCAAAGCGACGCTGCTCCGAAACCGATCATCGCGAACGCAGAAGCTACCAGCCAAAGGCGTCTTGGCCCTACGCCGCGCAGCTTGCATTTCTGGAGTAAGGCAGTCATGGGCGCTGGGTTTGCGATGCCTAACGTGTGTTCTCAATGACCGCCCCACCCGGCCTCGCCTCAAGATATCTGCTCCCGATGGAAACCGTTCGGCACGTATGACCAGAGGCTGCTCACCCGGCATCCCGACGTGTGCGGCAGATCAGGGTGTGCAAGTGTGGCGTAGCGGCTCGCATCGCTCAATGGGCAGCACCCTCTGCAACCGTTGGCGTCTGGGTCCTCGTCCAATTACCTGCGGAAGCCGCCGGCCGCGGCCCCGCCTGCTCGTCGGCCCCTCGCGCCGGGCAGCCCGGCCGCCGTGCGCCGTGAAACGCGCCGCCCTCAGCCCGCCAGCCGCCGCACCGCTTCCCGCCGCAGCGGCGCCGCCACGGCCACGCCCTCGCCGTCCACCACCCGCGCGCGCAGCTGGCCGCAGCCGGCGTCCACGTCCTGCCCCGCGCTGCGGCGCAGCTTGCACAGGATGCCGCGCTGCGCCAGCGTGCGCGCCATCTGGGCGGCGCGTTCCCAGGCCGGGCGCCTGTAGGGCAGGCCGGGCACGCTGTTGTAGGGGATCAGGTTGATCAGCGCATGGCGGCCGCGCAGCAGCTCGGTGATGCCGTCCAGCTCGTCGTCGCCGTCGTTCACGCCTTCCAGCAGCGTCCACTGCACCTGCAGCGGGTAGCCGGTGGCGGCGGCGTAGTCGCCGGCCTGGCGCATCAGCTCGGCCGGCGCGATGCGCGGGGCGCGCGGCAGCAGCTGCTCGCGCAGCGCGGGCTTGCTGGTGTGCAGGCTCAGCGCCAGCGCCGGGCGCACCTGGCCCGGGCCGCGCGCCAGCAGGCGCTCGAAGGCGCGCTCGTCGCCCACGGTGCTGAACACCAGTTCCTTGTGGCCTATGCCGCCCAGCGTGCCCAGCAGGTCGATGGCGTCCAGCACGGCGTCCAGGTTGTGCGCCGGCTCGCCCATGCCCATGAAGACCACCTTCTTCACCGCGCGGCGCTGCCTTGCGCGCGCCACCTGGGCCACGATCTCGGCGCCGCCCAGCTGGCGCAGCAGGCCGCTGCGCCCGGTCATGCAGAAGCCGCAGCCCACGGCGCAGCCCACCTGGGTGCTCACGCACAGCCCGCCGCGCGGCAGCAGCACGGCCTCCACGGTCTGCGCGTCGGCCAGTTGCAGCAGCAGCTTCTCGCTGGCGTCCTCGGCGTCCTGCGCCAGCGCCACGCTGGCCAGCGCGTCCAGGCGATGTAACAGCGCCGGCAGCGCGGCGCGCAGCGCGGCGGGGTAATAGCCGTCCAGCTTGCGCCGGCCGCCGTCCTGCGGCTGGGCCCACAGCCAGCGGCGCAGCACCTGGCGCGCATGCTCGGGGCCGGCGCCGGCCTCGCGCAGCCACAACCACAGGTCGGCCACCTGGGCGCGGCCGGCGGGGGCCTGCTCGGGGGCCAGCGTGGGGCGCAGGGCGGGGGCGTTCACGGGCGGCGCCTCACTTCGGGATGGGCCGCGGCTTGCCCTGCTCGTCGATGGCCACGTAGGTCAGGTCGGCCTGGGTGACCATCACGATCTGCGGGTCGGCCGGGTTGCGCTCGGCCCACACCTCCACGTGCACGCTGATCGACGTGTTGCCGATGCGCGTGATCTGCGCATAGAAGCTCAGCAGGTCGCCCAGCGACACCGGCTGCTTGAAGACGAACTGGTTGACGGCCACGGTGGCGATGCGGCCCTTGGCCACGCGCGCCGGCAGCACGGCGCCGGCCAGGTCCACCTGGGCCATGATCCAGCCGCCGAAGATGTCGCCGTTGGCGTTGACGTCGGCCGGCAGCGGCATCACGCGCAGCACCAGCTCGCGGTCGCCCGACAGGCTCAGCGGGGCCAGGCGGGGGCGGGGGGGCGGCTTGGGCTGGTCGGTCATGGCGCGGTGTGTGGGTGGGGCGGGGTCGGTGGGGTCGGCGGTTGTGGCCTTGCCAGCAGCACCGGGCGTGACCCCGGCGTGACCCGGGGGCGGATGCTGGCAGGGCACTGCGGCTTATCGGCCGGCGGCTGCAGGCCGCCGGGGGCCGCGGCGACAATCCGCCGCATGTCCAGCCAGCTAAGCACGGGCGCCACGCCCGCCACTGTAGCCAATGGCGCGGCGCTGCGCGCCGAGCTGGCGCGCCGGCTGGCGCGGCTGGCCCGGGTGTTCGACATCCCGGCGCTGCGCGCGCACACCCTGGCCGACGCCGACATGGTGGCCTACTACGAGCACTGCCACGACGCCTACCGCAAGTACCACTCGGCCGAGGGCGCGGTGCACATGGCGCTCAACGAGGGCGGCCGCTTCGACGCCGACGGCTTCCGCGGCCAGCTGCGCCGCATCGAGGCCGACTGGGCGGCCTGGGCGACGCAAGCCGCGCCGGCCGCCGCAGGCGATGCCGACGGCGCCGCCGCCGTCTTCCCGCCGCGCCGCGTGCTGGAGCTGGCCTTCGGCCAGGGCTACAACCTGGCCTGGCTGGCGGCGCGCCACCCGGCCACCGCCTTCGAGGGCGTGGACCTGACGCCGGCGCACGCCGCAATCGCGCGCCGCGAGCTCGACGCCGCCGGCCTGCAGCGCGTGGCGCTGCAATTGGCCGACTACCAGGCGCTGCCGCAGCCCGATGCCAGCTTCGACGCGCTGTTCTGCATCGAGGCCTTCTGCCACGCGTCCGACCTGCCGCGCGCCTTTGGTGAAGCCTGGCGCGTGCTGCGCCCGGGCGGCCGCTTCACGCTGTTCGACGGCTACCTGCCGCGCCCGCCCGCCGAGCTGCGCGCCGGCGGCGACGGGCAGGGCGCGCTGGCCGTGGAGCTGGTGGCGCGCGGCATGGCCATCAACGGCCTGCAGGTGCTGCCCGAGCTGCTGGACACGGCGCGCGCCGCCGGCTTCGTTGTCGAGGCCCAGCATGACCTGGACGCCCAGGTGCTGCCCACGCTGCGCCGGCTGGAGCGCACCGTGGGCTGGGTGCTGCTGTGCCCGCCGCTGGGGCGCTGGGCGCTGCGCCGCCGCCACGCCATGCGCGGCCGCAACGTGCTGGCCGGCACGCTGATGCGCTGCTGCGTGCAGGCCGGGCTGATCGGCTACCGCCAGCTGGTGCTGCGCAAGCCCGGGGGGGCGCGCTGATGCGCCGCATGGCCGCCACCGCCGGCCCGGCGCCGGCAGAAGCACCCGGCGCCCGGCGCAGCGACTGGGCCACGCTGGCGCGGCTGCTGCCCTACCTGTGGCAGTACCGCTGGCGCGTCGGCATCGCGCTGACCTTCCTGCTGATGGCCAAGGGCGCCAACGTGGCCGTGCCCTTGCTGCTCAAGCAGCTGGTGGACCGGCTGGCGCCGCAGCCCGGCGTGGCCGAGGTGCTGCTGGCGGTGCCGCTGGGGCTGATCGCCGCCTACGCGGCGCTGCGCCTGAGCAGCACCGTGTTCACCGAGCTGCGCGAGCTGGTCTTCGCCAAGGCCACCGAGGGCACGGCGCGCAGCATCAGCCTGCAGGTGTTCCGCCACCTGCACGCCTTGAGCCTGCGCTTCCACCTGGAGCGCCAGACCGGCGGCATGACGCGCGACATCGAGCGCGGCACGCGGGCGGTGCATTCGCTGATCAGCTTCTCGCTCTACAGCATCCTGCCCACGCTGGTGGAGGTGGCGCTGGTGCTGGGCCTGCTGGCCTGGCAGTTCGACGCGGTGTTCGCCTGGATCACGCTGGCGGCGCTGGGCGTGTACATCGTCTACACGGTGACGGTGACCGAGTGGCGCACGCGCTTCAGGCGCGAGATGAACGAGATGGACTCGGCGGCGCACAGCCGCGCCATCGACAGCCTGCTGAACTACGAGACCGTGAAGTACTTCGGCAACGAGGACTTCGAGGCCCGGCGCTATGACCACAGCCTGGAGCGCCTGCGCAAGGCGGCGCTGAAGAGCCAGAGCACGCTGTCGCTGCTCAACGCCGGCCAGCAGCTGGTGATCGCGCTGTGCCTGGCGGCGATGCTGTGGCGCGCCACCCAGGGCGTGGTCGACGGCCGGCTGACGCTGGGCGACCTGGTGATGATCAACGCCTTCATGATCCAGCTCTACATCCCGCTCAACTTCCTGGGCGTGATGTACCGCGAGATCAAGCAGGCGCTGACCGACCTGGACAAGATGTTCCGCCTGCTGGGCACCCACCGCGAGGTGGCCGACGCGCCGGGCGCGGCGCCGCTGCGGGTGCACGACGGCGCGGTGCGCTTCGAGGACGTGGTGTTCGCCTACGAGCCGCCGGCCGCGCCTGCCGCTGCGGTGGACGGGGCGGACGGGGCCGACGCGGCCGACGCGGTCGAAGGGGCCAACGGGGCGGCGGGCGCCGGCCCCGCGGCCCGCGCCCCGGCGGCGCGCACCGTGCTGCAGGGCGTCAGCTTCGAGATCCCGGCGGGCCGGACGGTGGCCGTGGTGGGCCCCTCGGGCGCCGGCAAGAGCACGCTGTCGCGCCTGCTCTACCGCTTCTACGACGTGCAGGGCGGGCGCATCACCATCGACGGCCAGGACATCCGCACGGTGACGCAGGACAGCCTGCGCGCGGCCATCGGCATCGTGCCGCAGGACACCGTGCTGTTCAACGACAGCATCGCCTACAACATCGGCTACGGCCGCCCGGGGGCGACGCAGGACGAGATCGTGGCCGCGACCAAGGCGGCGCACATCCACGACTTCATCGTCGCCCAGCCCCGGGGCTACGACACGCCGGTGGGCGAGCGCGGGCTGAAGCTGTCGGGCGGCGAGAAGCAGCGCGTGGCCATCGCCCGCACGCTGCTGAAGAACCCGCCGGTGCTGATCTTCGACGAGGCCACCAGCGCGCTGGACAGCGCCAACGAACGCGCCATCCAGGCCGAGCTGAAGAGCGCGGCGCGGGGCAAGACGGCGCTGGTGATCGCGCACCGCCTGTCCACCGTGGTCGACGCGCACCAGATCATCGTGCTGCAGCAGGGCCGCGTGGCCGAGCGCGGCACGCATGCCGCGCTGCTGGCCGCCGACGGCGTCTACGCGCGCATGTGGCGGCTGCAGCAGAGCGGTGGCGACGGGGCCCCGGCAGCGGCCGCGCCACCCGCGGCCTGAGCCCGCGCGCGGCGCCGCCGCAGCCGCGCCGGTGCCGACCCGGAGGCGGGGCGGGCCCGCGCCCCCGTAGACTCCGCGGCCCATGGAGACCAAGTGGCTCGAGGATCTGGTCAGCCTGGCCGAGACGCGCAGCTTCTCGCGCTCGGCGGCGCAGCGCCATGTGACGCAGCCGGCCTTCAGCCGCCGCATCCAGGCGCTGGAGGCCTGGGCCGGCACCGAGCTGGTCGACCGCTCGTCCTACCCGACGCGGCTGAGCCCCGCCGGCGAGGTGCTGCTGGCCCAGGCCCACGAGCTGCTGGACACGCTGCAGACCACGCGCCACCTGCTGCGCGCGCACCAGGGCGGCCCCGAGGTGCTGCACTTCGCCGTGCCGCATTCGCTGGCCTTCGCCTTCTTCCCGCACTGGCTGGGCGAGCTGCGCCAGGCCTATGGCGCCCTGAAGTGCCGGCTCACCGCGCTGAACGTGCACGACGCCGTGCTGCGCCTCACCGAGGGCGGCTGCGACCTGCTCATCGCCTACCACCACGACTCGCAGCCGCTGCAGCTGAGCAGCGAACGCTACGAGATGCTGACGCTGGGCGAGGAGACGCTGGCGCCCTACTGCCGCCCCGATGCCGACGGCCGCCCGCTGTATCCGCTGCCCGGCCAGGCGCCGCGCGCGCTGCCCTTCCTGGGCTACGGGCCCGGTGCCTACATGGCGCGCCTGGTCGACCGCCTGCTGCGCGACGCGCCGCAGCCGCCGCTGCTGGAGCCGGTCTACGAGACCGACATGGCCGAGGGCCTGAAGGCGATGGCGCTGGAGGGCCATGGCCTGGCCTTCCTGCCGCACAGCCTGGTGCAGCGCGAGCTGCGCCAGGGCCGGCTGGTCGACGCGGCGCCGCCGGGCCAGCCGCTGGCGCTGACCATGCAGGTGCGCATCTACCGCGAGCGCGACGGCGTCTCGCGCCGCACCAAGCCCGCGGCGCAGGCGCTGTGGGCCTGGCTGGGGCAGCGTGCGGGCGCGGTGCGCCCGACCAGCCCGGCCACCTAGCGATGCGAGAATCGCCGCCACGATGAGCGACACCCTCACGCTGACGCGGCCCGACGACTGGCACCTGCACCTGCGCGACGGCGCGGCCATGGCCTCGGTGCTGCGCTACTCGGCGCGCCAGTTCGGCCGCGCCATCGTGATGCCCAACCTGAAGCCGCCGGTGACCACGGCGGCGGCGGCGGCGGCCTACCGCCAGCGCATCGTCGATGCGCTGGGCACGCAGGCCGGCGACGGCGAGGCCGGCGGCAGCGCCTTCGAGCCGCTGATGACGCTGTACCTCACCGACAACATCGCGCCCGACGAGATGAAGGCCGCCCGCGCGGCCGGCGTCGTCGCCTGCAAGCTCTACCCCTCGGGCGCGACGACCAACAGCGACGCCGGCGTCACCGACGTGCGCCGCATCGCCGCGGTGCTGGACGCGATGCAGCGCCAGGGCCTGCTGCTGCTGGTGCACGCCGAGGTCACCGACCCCGAGGTCGACATCTTCGACCGCGAGGCGGTGTTCATAGACCGCGTGCTGCAGCCGCTGCGCGAGCAGTTCCCGGCGCTGAAGATCGTGATGGAGCACATCACCACCGCCGAGGGCGCGATGTGGGTCGAGCAGGCCGGGCCGCTGACCGGCGCCACCATCACCGCCCACCACCTGCTCTACAACCGCAACGCGCTGTTCATGGGCGGGCTGCGTCCGCACTACTACTGCCTGCCGGTGCTCAAGAGCGAGCGCCACCGCCGCGAGCTGCTGCGCGTGGCCACCGGCGGCGACGCGCGCTTCTTCCTCGGCACCGACAGCGCGCCGCATGCCAGCGCGATGAAGGAGAACTCGGTCTGCGGCGCCGGCTGCTTCACCGCGCCGGCGGCGCTGGAGCTGTACGCCGAGGCCTTCGAGTCGGTGGGCGCGCTGCACCGGCTGGAGGCCTTCGCGTCCTTCCACGGCGCCGACTTCTACGGCCTGCCGCGCAACCGTGGCAGCGTCACGCTCAAGCGCGAGCCCTGGCAGCTGCCGGCCTCGCTGCCCTTCGGCGATGCGCTGATCAAGCCGCTGCGCGCCGGCGAGACACTCAACTGGAAACTGGCATGAGCTCCTTGCGCACGATGCTGCTGATCGACGGCGACAACGTCTCCGGCGACGTGATCGAGCAGGCGGTGGCCATGCTGCTGCGCCAGCATGGCGCGCTGCATGTGCGCCGCGCCTACGGCACCGCCGAGAGCGTGGTGCGCCAGCAGGCGCTGTTCAAGCGCCTGGGCATCAAGCCGCAGGTCAACCTGTCGGCAGGCAAGAACAGCACCGACATCGCGATGGCCGTCGACGCCATCGACCTGGTGCTGGCCGAGCGCCCCGACCTGGTGGCGATCTGCTCGTCGGACAGCGACTTCGCGCCCCTGGTGCAGCGCCTGCGCGAGAAGGGCTGCCGCGTCGTCGGCCTGGGCCAGGACGGCAAGACCGGCGACGAGACGCGCCGCGTCTACGACGAGTTCCACGTGCTGGCGCACCGCAAGGGCGGCACGCCGGCGCCGTCACCGGCCCCGGTGCCCAAGCCCGCGCCCGCGCCCGCGCCCAAGGCCAGCCCGGCCCCGGCCCCGGCCAAGAAGGCCGCGGCAAAGAAGAGCCGCAGCCAGGCCAAGCCGGCCAGCCCGCCCGCGGCGCCTGCGGCGGCGGCCGGCGACGACGCCGTGGCGCAGATCCTGGCCGTGCTGCCCGAGCTGCAGCGCGGCGGCAGCGTCGAGCTGCGCGTGGCCAGCGAGCGCCTGCGCGATGCCGGGCTGCTGGGCCCCAAGGCCTCGCCGGCGCGGCTGTTCGCGCGCCACAAGTCGCGCTTCGTGCTCACGCCGCTGGGCAACCCCAACCACGTGCGGCTGGTCGAAGCCTGATTCCCGAGGCGGGCTTGCCGGCGCTGCCGGCCCTGGACTGGGCCGCGCCCTGGCTCACCCCCGTGGCGCCGTTGGCGTGCCTGGGCGCAGCGGCGGCGGCGCGCGTGGCGGGCGGCGCCACGGTGGCCGCCGCGCTCAACGCCATGGGTGCCGCCGGCCTGCCGCGCTTCGTCGCCCAGGCCGAGCTGCCGGCCGGCGCCGCCTACGAGGCCTGGATCGCCGCGCAGGGCGCCGTGCCCACGCGCGACAACGCGCACGACTTCTTCAACGGCCTGTGCTGGGCCGTGCACGGGCCGCTGAAGCGGCGCATGAACCGGCTGCAGGCGGCGGCCATCGCGCGCGACGGCATAGGCCCGCGGCGCGGCGCGGCACGCGACCGGCTCACGCGCTTCGACGAGTCCGGCGCGCTGCTGCAAGGCGCCACGCCGGCGATGTGGGCGGCGCTGCGCGCGCACGACTGGCCCGCGCTGTTCGTCGGGCACCGCGCGGGCTGGGCCGCCGCCAGGCTGCAGCTGGTGGGCCATGCGCTGCTGGAACAGCTGGCGCTGGCGCCGCGGCGCGGGCTGACGGCCTTCGTCTGGGACCAGCCGGCCTGGGGCGACCCCCGGGATGCCGACGAGGCCGCCTGGGCCGGCGTGCGCTTGCTGCCGCTGCCCGTCTGTGGCGTGCCGGGCTGGTGGCCGGGCAACGATGCCGCGGACTTCTACGAAGACGGCGCCGTCTTCCGCCCGCCGCGCGCCGCCGCCGGGTCTGGCGGGCGCGGCGCCGGTCGGCAAAGCCCCTGACCCGCAGGGTTCGTGGGGCTGCCGTCCTTGAAAACCCGCATCCGGCCCTAACATCTGCCCCGTCGCAACCCCTTGTGCGCGCCGGAAGGGCGCGCCGCAGCCATGAAGCGCATCCTGCTGTTCGTCGTCACCAACCTCGCCGTGCTGGTGGTGCTGGGCATCGCGGCCAGCCTGCTGGGCGTCAACCGCTTCCTGACGGCCGAGGGCCTGAACCTGGGCGCGCTGCTGGGCTTCGCCGCCATCATGGGCTTCGGCGGCGCCATCATCTCGCTGCTGATCAGCAAGCCGATGGCCAAGTGGACGGCCGGCGTGCAGATCATCAACGACTCGGCCGACCCGACCCACCGCTGGATCGTCGGCACCGTGCAGCGCATGTCGCAGCAGGCCGGCATCGGCATGCCCGAGGTCGGCATCTTCGAGGGCGAGCCCAACGCCTTCGCCACCGGCGCGTTCAAGAACTCGGCCCTGGTGGCGGTGTCCACCGGCCTGCTCAACAGCATGACGCGCGAAGAGGTCGAGGCCGTCATCGGCCACGAGGTGGCCCACGTGGCCAACGGCGACATGGTCACGATGACGCTGATCCAGGGCGTGATGAACACCTTCGTGGTGTTCCTGTCGCGCGTGATCGGCTACTTCGTCGACCGCGTGATCCTGAAGAACGACCGCGACGGCGTGGGCATCGGCTACTACGTGACGACCATCGTGCTGGACATCGTGCTCGGCGTGCTGGCGGCGATCATCGTGGCCTGGTTCTCGCGCCAGCGCGAGTACCGCGCCGACGCCGGCGCCGCGCAGCTGATGGGGCGCAAGCAGCCGATGATCAACGCGCTGGCGCGCCTGGGCGGCCTGGACCCCGGCGAGCTGCCCAAGACGGTGGCCAACATGGGCATCAGCAGCCGCCCCAGCGGGCTGATGGCGCTGTTCAGCAGCCACCCGCCCATCGAGGACCGCATCCGCGCGCTGCAGCAGCGGCAGGACTGAGCCTCGCGGTAAAGATACAAGGGCGGCGTGCCGGCGGCGTCCATCCGCGGCCGTCGGCCCCGGCCCGGGTGGGCCTGCCGGCGGCTCGGCGCTTGCGCCCGCGCCGCCGGCTCGCGCGGGCGGCGGTCAGCGGTTCGGCCGCGCCTTGTCCTTGAAGAAGGCCCACACCGCTTCGGCCATCTCGAGGTCGCGGTTCTGGTTGCCCGCCGGGTTCGGCTTCGCGATGCGGATGCTGGGCTCGTTGTGGCCGCCGCCCGCGACGCGGTAGAGCACGACCTCGGAGCCGTCCCTGCCGTTGCGGTAGGCGAGCCGGGCCACCGTGCTGTTGTCGACCACGCTCGGATTGTCCGGAATCGCGCTGCTGACCGGGACCGTGCCGGTGCCGTTACGGCCCACCCAGTCGGCCACCGTGTCGGCTGCCGAGTGGACCAGCCCGCGGCCGCCGGCCATCTGCCCGCCGGCAAAGGGCAGCAGGGGGTCGGCGGTGCCGTTCATGAACAGCGCCGAGACGGCGACGCCCGACGGCGCGCACTGCGAGTTGGCGGCGTTGGCCGCCGCGATGGCCGCGAAGGCGGCCAGCCTGTCGCCCATCTCGAGGCCGAGGCGCAGGCTGAAGTGGCCGCCGTTGGAGGTGCCGGTGGCGTAGACGTGCCGGGGGCTGGCCTGGTACCGCGACACGAGCGTGTCGACCAGCCTGCGGACGAAGCCGACGTCGTCCTGGCGCGAGTTGCCGGTGGCGTCGCTGCGGCAGTCGTTCCAGCCTTGCTCGGACGCCGTGCGATGGCCGTTCGGCACGGCGACGATGAGGTTCTCGCGTTCAGCGATCTCGAGCCAGATCGCGTACGGAGACGGCTTGCCGTCGAGGCCCAGCAGGCCGTCGCTGGAGTCGCCGAAGCCATGGAACAGCAGCACGATCGGCGCGTTCGTCGCCTGGCGCGGCACGTAGAGGTGGAAGCTTCTCTCGACGCCGGCGAACTCGATGCGTTGGTTGAGTTGCAGCCCGGTGGCGCTGCCGGCACCGGGGCCCGCCGGCGTGCCGCCGCTGCTGCTGCCGCCGCCGCCGCAGGCGGCGAGAGTGAGCGTCAGGGCGAGCGTCTTGGCGAGCCTCAGGGCGAGCGTCTTGGCGAGCAGGGCAGGGTGTGGCTGCATGGCGTGGGTGGGGCGAAGGGTCTGGCGCGCCGGGGCGGCGGCCCTGGGCGCGATGCCGCACCGCAGTATCGGCGCCGGGCGCGGCCAGCCGGCCCGGCTTTACACCGGGGCCGCCTCGCCTTCACCTGGCGGAAACAGGCGCGGCCGGGCAGCCGCACTGGCGCCGCAGGAGCCGACCCAGGAGCCGTCCCAGGGCAGGCCGGACGAGCGCCGTGCCGGCGCCGTCGCCGCGCGTCTCAGCCCTTGGCCTTGGGCACCCGGCCCATCAGGTAGAACTCGTCGTTGGGCCGCATCGCCGTCAGGTTGGCCAGGCGGTTGGACATCGCGAAGAAGGCGGCGATGGCGCCAATGTCCCAGATGTCCTCGTCGGAGAAGTCCTGCCGGCGCAGCGCCTCGTAGTCGGCATCGACCAGGGCCGCCGAGTCGTTGGCCACCTTCAGCGCGAAGGCCAGCATGGCGCGCTGGCGCGGCGTGATGTCGGCCTTCAGGGGGTTCACCGCCAGCTGGTCGGCCAGCAGCGGCGCCTTCTCGACGATGCGCAGGATCGCGCCATGCGCCACCACGCAGTACAGGCAGTGGTTGGCCGCCGAGGTGGCGACGATGATCATCTCGCGCTCGCCCTTGGTCAGGCCGCAGCCATGCGGGTTGTCGGGGCTGCGCATCTCGCGCGCCAGCAGCGCGTCGTGGTAGGCGACGAAGGCGCGCCACTCGTCGGGGCGGTGCGCCAGTGCCAGGAACACGTTGGGCACGAAGCCGGTCTTCTCCTGCACCGCCAGGATGCGCCCGCGGATGTCGTCGGGCAGGTCCTGCAGCGCCGGCACCGGGAAGCGCGAGATCGGGCGGGCGGCTGCGGGGGTCTTGGGCGTGCTCATCGCGGGTCCTCCTGGCGGGGTGTCGATGCAAGGCCGCGATGGCCGGCCGGCCGGCGCGTGGTGGCCGGGCTAGCCGCGGAACTGCATCGCATGCAGCCGAGCATAAAGCCCGCCCGCGGCCAGCAGTTCGGCTGGCGGGCCCTGCTCGACGAGCTGGCCCTGCTGCAGCACCAGCACGCGGTCGGCATGCTCGATGGTCGACAGACGGTGCGCGATGACCAGCGTGGTGCGGCCGCGCATCAGGGCTTCCAGCGCCGCCTGCACGGCGCGCTCGCTCTCGCTGTCCAGCGCGCTGGTGGCCTCGTCCAGGATCAGCACCGGCGCGTCCTTGCAGATCGCGCGCGCGATGGCCAGGCGCTGGCGCTGGCCGCCCGAGAGCTGGCTGCCGTTGTGGCCCACCAGCGTGTCCAGGCCCTGCGGCAGCGCGTCGACGAAGTCCAGCAGGTGGGCGGCGCGCAGCGCGTCGCGGATGCGCTCGCGCGGCACGTCGGCGCCCAGCGCCACGTTGGCGGCCACGGTGTCGTTGAACAGCACCACGTCCTGGCTGACCAGCGCGAACTGGCGGCGCAGCGCCGCCGGCTGCCAGTCGGGCAGCGGCACGCCGTCCAGCCGCACGCGGCCCTCGCCGGGGTCCAGGAAGCGCGGCAGCAGGTGCGCCAGCGTGCTCTTGCCGGCGCCCGAGGGGCCCACCAGCGCCACCGTCTGGCCGGGCTCGATGGCAAAGCTCAGGCCCTGCAGCGCCGGCGCGCCGTCGTCGCGGTAACGCAGGCCCACACCCTCGAAGCGGATCTCGCCGCGGGCGCGGCCGCCGTCGTGGCTGCCGCCTTGCTCGGCCTGGGTGTGCTCGACCAGGTCGATGCCGCGTTCCACCGCGGCCAGGCCGCGCGTCACCGGCGCCATCACGTCCGACAGGTGCTTGATCGGCGCCACCAGCATCAGCATCGCGGTGATGAAGGCGACGAAGCTGCCCACCGTGGCGCCGCCGGCCTGGCTCTGCCACAGCGCCAGCACGATGACCGCCGACAGCGCCACCGCGGCCAGCATCTGCGTCACCGGCGTCATCGTGCCGCCGGCCACCACGGCCTTGAGCATCAGCCGGCGCACGGCGCCGGCGCGCGCGGCGAAGCGCGCCGCCTGGCGCGCGGCGGCGGCGTGCAGGCGCACGATGCGCCAGGCCAGCAGGTTCTCCTCGACCACGTAGGCCAGCTCGTCGGTGGCCTTCTGGCCCTCCACCGTCAGCCGGTGCAGGCGCTTGCCCAGCGCACGCATCACCAGCGCCACGGCCGGGAACAGCACGGCGACGAACAGCGTCAGCTGCCAGTTCAGCCACAGCAGGTAGGCCAGCAGCGCCAGCAGCGTCAGCGAGTCGCGCACCAGGGTCTGCAGCGCGCCGATGAGCAGCGTGACGCCGGTCTGCGCCTCGTAGACCAGGGTGTTGGTCAGGCCACTGGCGCTGTGGCGCGTGAACTCGCTGGGGTGCAGCGCCAGCAGGCGCTCAAACATGGCCACCCGCAGCTTGACGATGGCGCGGTGCGCCGCCCAGGCCAGCCCGTACTGGGCGACGAAGCCGGCCACGCTGCGCAGCGCGAACAGCCCGATGATGGCCGCCGGCACCGCCCACAGCGGCAGCTGGCGCGCGGCAAAGCCCTCGTCGAGCAGGTGGCTCAGCAAGGCCGGGATCAGCGGCTCGGTGGCGGCCATGGTCAGCAAGCCCAGCGCCGCGCCGGCCAGCCCGGCGCGGCTTTCGCGCAGGTAGGGCAGCAGGCGGGCGAAGCGTTGCAGCAGGGTCATCGGGGCGGGTCTGCCCGGGGTGAGGCCCGGGGTGGGCAGCCGGGGATTATCGCGGCCGGCCCAAGGCCGGCCTCGCGCGCGGCCGCCCACGCGGCGCTGCCTACAATGCGCCGCGACGATGACCGACCGCCCCCGCCCCCTGCCGCCCGCCGTCCGACCCGCACGCCGACGCGCGCTGCAGCTGCTGGGCGCGCTGTCCGGCGCGGCCGGCCTGGCAGCGGCGGCGCCGGCGCTGGCCCAGTTCCGGCTGGAGGTCACCGGCGTCGGCGCGACGCAGATCCCGGTCACGCTGGCACGCTTCCGCGACGAGGCCCGCGCCGGCGAGCCCATCAGCGAGATCATCCGCAGCGACCTCGAGCGCAGCGGCCTGTTCCGCGCCACGCTCACCGACGAGGCGCTGGACGAGCGCAGCCAGGTCGACCTGATGCCCTGGCGCGCGCGCGGCACCGACGCGCTGGTGGCCGGCTCGGCCACGCGCCTGGCCGACGGCCGCTTCGACCTGCGCTTCCGGCTCTGGGACGCGGTGCGCAACGAGCAGCTGCTGGGCCAGAGCAAGGTGGTGCTGGCCGCCGACCTGCGCCTGGCGGCGCACCGCATCGCCGACGAGATCCACCAGAAGCTCACCGGCGAGCCCGGGGCGAATGCCACGCGCATCGCCTTCGTCGTGCGCAGCGGCGCCAAGCGCTTCGCGCTGCACGTCACCGACGCCGACGGCGAGGGCGGCCAGGTGGCGCTGGCCAGCCCCGAGCCCATCATCTCGCCGGCCTGGTCGCCCGAGGGGCGCCGCCTGGCCTACGTGTCCTTCGAGACGCAGAAGGCGGTGGTCTGGGTGCAGGACCTGCAGAGCGGCCAGCGCCGCATGCTGGCCAACTTCCGCGGCAGCAACAGCGCGCCGGCCTGGTCGCCCGACGGCCAGCGGCTGGCGCTGGCGCTGTCGCAGGAGGGGCTGACCCAGCTGTACCTGATGCCTGCCGCCGGCGGCACGCCGCAGCGCCTGACGCGCAGCTCGGCCATCGACACCGAGCCGCAGTTCACGCCCGACGGGCGCCACATCGTCTTCGTCAGCGACCGCGGCGGCGGCCCGCAGATCTACCGCATCCCGGCGGAGGGCGGCAACGCCGAACGGCTGAGCTTCCAGGGGAACTACAACATCAGCCCGGCGATCAGCCCCGACGGACGCACGCTGGCCTACGTCCACCGCCAGGGCAACAGCTTCCGCCTGGCCACCCAGGACATCGCCGGCGGGCCCATCAGTTTCCTCACCGACACCGTCGACGACGAGAGCCCGAGCTTCGCACCCAATGGCCGCCTCATCGTCTATGCCACCAAGCAGCAAGGCCGCGCCGTGTTGATGACCACCACGCTGGATGGCAAGATCAAGTCGCGCCTGCTGGCCAGCGGCGCCGAGATGCGCGAGCCCGCCTGGGGCCCGTTCGGGCGCTGAGCCCGGGCACCACGGTGCACCGCCTGCTTCCTTCGCCCCCGACCCGATGCACACCCCGGAGAACCGCATGAGCCGACACTCGCTGCGCACCTGGACCCTGGCCGCGCCCCTGGCGCTGGCCCTGCTGGCCGGCTGTGAGACCACCTCGCTGAAGGGCGACACCGCCGCTGCCGGCGGCGCGCCCGTCGAGACCCGCTCGCCGGTGGCCGTGACGCCGCCGGGCGGTGCCGCCGCCGCCGGGGTCGGCGCCGGCGGTGCCGGTGCCGGCAGCGCGCTGCCGCAGTCGCAGGTGGCCACCGTCGACCTGGCCAGGCCCGGTGGTGCCGATGCGGCGCTGCCGGCCCAGCGCGTCGTCTACTTCGACTTCGACAGCTACGTCATCAAGGACGAATACAAGGGCCTGATCGACGCCTTCGCCAAGGCGCTGACGGCGCAGCGCGACAAGCGCCTGGTCGTCGAGGGCCACACCGACGAACGCGGCGGCCGCGAGTACAACCTGGCGCTGGGCCAGAAGCGCGCCGAGGCGGTGGTCAAGAGCCTGAACCTGCTGGGCGTGGACGAGAAGCGCCTGGAGGCCGTGAGCTTCGGCGAGGAGCGCCCGGCGGCACAGGGCAGCGACGAGGGCGCCTGGTCGCGCAACCGCCGCGCCGAGCTGAAGGAGAAGTGATGCGGCGCCACGCTGTTGACGCGCTGCCGCTGCGCGGCATGGCCGCGGCGGTGCTGCTGGCGCTGGCCGGCGGCGCGGCCCAGGCCGGCCTGTTCGACGACGAGGAGGCGCGCAAGGCCATCGTCGAGCTGCGTGGCCGCGTGGCGCTGCAGGACGAGCAGAACAAGGCGGCGCTGGCGGCCCAGGCCCAGGCGCTGGCCCAGCTGGGCGAGCAGATCGCCGCCTTGCGCCGCAGCCTGCTGGAGCTGAACAACCAGATCGAAGGCATGCGCGGCGACATGGCGCGGCTGCGCGGCAGCGACGAGCAGCTCGTGCGCGAGGTGGCCGAGCTGCAGAAGCGCCAGAAGGACGCGCTGCAGGCGGTCGACGACCGGCTGCGCCAGCTCGAGCCGGTGAAGGTGGCGCTGGACGGCCGCGAGCTGCTGGTGCCGCAGGACGAGAAGCGCGCCTACGACGAAGCCATCGCCGCCATCCGCGGCGGCGACTTCGAGAAGGCCAACGCGCTGCTGGCGCAGTTCCAGCGCCGCTTCCCTGGCAGCGACTACACCGACGCCGTGCGCTTCTGGCAGGGCAATGCGCAGTACGGGCAGCGCGACTACAAGGGCGCGATCGCCACCTTCCGCGCCTTCGTCACCGCGGCGCCGCAGCACCCGCGCGCCCCCGAGGCGCTGCTGGCACTGGCCAACAGCCAGGCCGAGCTGAAGGACCGCCCCGGCGCGCGGCGCACCATCGACGAGCTGGTCAAGGCCTACCCGCAGTCCGAGGCGGCGACGGCCGGCAAGGAACGCTTGGCCTCGCTGCGCTAGCTGGCGCGGCCGCCGCACGCCGCCGGGGGGCGCGCGCCGGGCTGCCGGCGCATCGCCCCGTGCCCGTGCGGCCGCGGCCCGGTCCCTAGAATGCCGGGCCATGCAGGAAAGCGAACTTCCCGGCCTCGTCGCCCAGGTGCTGTGGGCGGCCTTCGCACTGGCGGCGCTGTTCGGCGCCATCGCCCAGCGCTGGCACTTCTGCACCATGGGCGCGGTGTCCGACATCGTCAACTTCGGCGACTGGACGCGCATGCGCATGTGGCTGCTGGCCATCGCCGTGGCGGTGGCGGGCTTCAACGCCATGGTCGCGCTGGGCTGGGTCGAGGCGCGGCACAGCATCTACGCCGGCAACAAGCTGATCTGGCTGAGCAACCTGCTGGGCGGCGCCCTGTTCGGCTTCGGCATGGTGCTGGCGTCGGGCTGCGGCAGCAAGACGCTGGTGCGCATCGGCGGCGGCAGCCTGAAGTCGCTGGTGGTGTTCTGCGTAATGGGCCTGGCCGCGTACATGACGATGCGCGGCTTCATCGCCGTGGCGCGCGTGGCCAGCATCGACCGCGTCGGGCCCACGCTGGCCACCGGCCAGGATCTGCCGTCCTTGCTGGCCGCCGCCAGCGGCCTGGGCGTGCCGCAGGCCGCGGCCTGGGCCGGCGGCGTCGTGGCGCTGGCGCTGGCCGTCTTCGTGCTGATGCGCCGCGAGGGCCGCAGCCTTGAGGTGCTGGCCTCGGGGCTGGGCATAGGCGCGGTGATCGTCGGCGTGTGGTGGGTCAGCGGCCGGCTGGGCCACCTGGCCGAGCACCCGGTCACGCTGGAGCAGGTGTTCCTGGCCACCAACTCGCAGCGCATGGAGTCGCTGAGCTTCGTCGCGCCGGTGGCCTACACGCTGGACTGGCTGATGCTGTTCAGCGACAAGAACAAGCTGCTGACGCTGGCCGTGGTGAGCACCGCCGGCGTCGTCGTCGGCTCGGCCGTGGTGGCGTTGCTCACGCGCAGCTTCCGCTGGGAGGGCTTCGCCGGCACCGAGGACACGGCCAACCACCTCGTCGGCGCGGGGCTGATGGGGGTGGGCGGCGTCACCGCGATGGGCTGCACCATCGGCCAGGGGCTGACCGGCATCTCGACGCTGGCGCTGGGCAGCTTCATCGCGCTGGCCGGCATCGTCGCCGGCGCGGTGGCCGCGATCCGCTACCAGATGTGGCGGCTGGAGCGCATGGCGTGAGCGCCAGCGTGGCGCCCGCCGCGGCCCACGACGACGCCGACCTCGAGCGCCGCTTCGGCGGCCTGCGCCGGCTGTACGGCGACGCCGGCTACGCGCGGCTGCGCGCCGCACGCATCGCCGTCGTCGGCGTGGGCGGCGTGGGCTCGTGGGCGGCCGAGGCGCTGGCGCGCAGCGGCGTGGCCGCGCTGACGCTGGTCGACCTGGACCAGGTGGCCGAAAGCAACGTCAACCGCCAGGTGCAGGCCACCAGCGCCACGCTGGGCCAGGCCAAGGTGCTGGCACTGCGCGAGCGCATCGCGGCCATCCACCCGGGCTGCACGGTGCATGCCGTCGAGGAGTTCGCCACCGCCGACACCTGGCCGGCGCTGCTGCCGGCGCCGGTGGACGTGGTGATCGACGCCTGCGATCAGAGCGCGGCCAAGCTGGCGCTGGCACTGTGGGCGCTGGCCGAGGCCGCGCAGGGCCGGCGCACGGCGCTGGTGATCTGCGGCGCCGCCGGCGGCAAGCGCCGGCCGCAGGCGCTGGAGATGGCCGACCTGGCCGAGGCCACGCACGACCCGCTGCTGGCCGGCTTGCGCCAGCGCCTGCGCAAGGCCGGTGCCGCGCCGCGCAACGGCCGCATCGGGCTGCGCGCGGTGTTCTCGCGCGAGCCCGTGCGGCGGCCTGCGGGCGATGCCGAATGCGCGGTCGACGGCAGCCTCAACTGCCATGGCTACGGCAGCAGCGTCACGGTGACCGCGGCCTTCGGCCTGGTGGCTGCCGCCGAGGCGCTCGAAGCCCTGTTGCCGCCTGCTGCCGCAGGCCGACCCGGGCCGGTCTGACGGCCCTCGCGGACTGGCTATAATGCGCAGCTTTTCCGCCAACGGGTCGTTAGCTCAGTCGGTAGAGCAGCGGACTTTTAATCCGTTGGTCGCGTGTTCGAGTCACGCACGACCCACCACGCGATCGGTGGCCGACAGGGCAGTCGCCAACAGCGGCTCACGAAGGCACCCGTTCGTCAGGCGGAAAACCATGGCGCCGCGCCGCGCGCGGACCACGGGCTCTTAGCTCAGTTGGTAGAGCAGCGGACTCTTAATCCGTTGGTCGAGTGTTCGAGTCACTCAGGGCCCACCAACAACCCGACGGCCTGGCGGCGACGCCAGGCCGTCTTGCCTTGCGGCCGGCCTGGCGCGCGCGCCGCCGCCCGCCAGCGGCCGTGGGCGCCGAAGCGTCCCCGGGTGAGCCCGGATTCCGGACCGCCGGGTCTTGCCCAGAAACTCCCGCCACGTCAGCGGTGGCAGGCGCTCGCCGTCGCGACACCGGGCCCGGCAAGGGCCCGGCCCAGCGGGCGCCGCTTCGCCGGAGGGATGGCGGTTGACGAACCCGAGCAGGCGCCCTGCGCGCCGCGGGGGCTGGTGCCCTGGCTGGGCCGCGGCGGCCCTGGCATTGCTGGCCGGTGCCGCAGGCGGGCAGCAGCCCGCGCCACTGCAGGACTGCCTGTGCGTGACCAACGGCCATTCGGCGCTGGTGGGTTTCGACGTGGTCTTCGACGGCGGCAAGCCCATGGACAGCTCGCTGCAGCCGCGCTACCGCGCCTGGTTCTGCCGCGCGGTGGCCAACCCGGCGCAGGAGCCGGTCAACGCGCATGTGCTGCTGGCCCAGGACCCGGCGCAGCCGCAGCAACGCACCCGCTACAACGCGCCGGTGCAGCGCACGCCGGATCGCAACTGCGACACCATCGGGCCGCGCTCGCAGTTCACCATCGCGCCGCAGCCCGACGGCCAGCGCCTGCTGCTGCAGGTGCGCGAGTCCACGCCGCCGCCCGACCAACTCGACGCCGAGGCCTGGCAGCGCCACCGCGCGCGCCTGTCGCCCGAGGGTGTGCGCAGCGCCACCCATGGCTACGAGGCCGCGCGCATCTGCCGTCACCTGCTGGCCGAGCAATCGCGGCAGGTGGCGGCGCTGCGCCAGCGCCAGCCGGGGGACGCGACACCGCTGCAGGTGGAGCGCACGCGCCTGCACGCGCTGACCCAGGCCGTGGCCACGCTGGACCTGGCCTGCAAGGACCAGCCCGAGTACCGGCTGCGCGAGCCGCTGCTGGCGCGCGTGGAGCGCTCGCTGCTGGCCTGCCGGGCGCTGGGCGGCAGCGAGGCCGATTGTGAGCCGGGGGCTGCATGGTGAGCCGTGCCCTGCCGCGGTTGCGCCGCGCCGCGCTGGCCGCGGGCCTGCTGTGCGCCGCCGGCGGCGCGGCGGCCTTCCAGTTCCCGCGCAACCCGCAAAGCCAGGCCGAATGCGATGCCGCCGCCGAACCCGGCCGTGCCCAGGCGCGCCACGAGCACGAGCGCGGCAGTGCGCTGAACTCGCAGTCGAACAACATCCGCACGCCGCCGGGCTGCTTCAGCAACGAGCACTGCCGCAGCCAGTACTACGCCCAGAAGCAGCAGCTGCACCAGCAGGTGATGGAGCACTTCCGGCGCCGTGACGAGATCCAGCGCCAGGTCGACGCCGGCCTGCGCGCCTGCAAGTCGGTGGCCGCCGCCAACGAGCGCCAGCGCGAGGAAGCCGAGCGCCAGGCCCGCGAACAGCAGCGCCAGCGCGAGCAGATGCAGCGCCAGGCCGAGGAGCGCCAGCGCGAGGCCGAGCGCCAGCAGCGCGACGCCCAGCGCCAGGCGCAGGACCGCCAGCGCGACCTCGAGCGCCAGCAGCGCGAGGCGCAGCGCGACGCCGCCGAACGCCAGCGCGACGCCCAGCGCGATGCACAGGAGCGCCAGCAGGCCTTCCAGCGCCAGCAACAGCAGCAGCAGGCCGACTTCCAGCGCCGCCAGGCCGAGCTGGGCGCGGCGATGTCCGACCAGTTGCGCCGCCTGCAGGCCGCCGAGCTGGAGCGCGCCCAGCGCGCCGCCGGCGACCCGGCGCGCAACGAGCCGCGCATCATCGGCAGCCTGCCGCCGCCGAACGATGCGCCCGGCATGCGCAACGCGCCGCGCCTGGTCGAGACCCCCGACACCCGGCTGCAGGCCCAGCAGCAGGTGCAGCAGCAACAGCGCCAGCAGCAGGAGCTGGAGGCGCGCATCCTGCGCGACCTGGGGCAGCAGGTCTGGGCCTCGGTGCGCGGCGGCGTGCGGGCCACCAGGCCCGGCGTCGACCAGCCCGACCTGCGCACGGTGCGCCGCCTCGCGCAGGGCGACGCGGCGCGTGCCGACATGCTCGACGCCGCGCTCAACCCCGACGGCGCGCGCTACGCCGAGATCGACGAGCGCGTGCGCGCCGCCGATCGCGCCAACCGCAGCATCAACGCGCTGCGCGGCATCAGCCCCGGCGCCGGGCAGGTGGCGGGCGATGCCTACGCCGGCGTCGGCGCGCAGCAGCAGCGCACCTGGCAGCTGTTCGACCAGGCGCTGACGCAGATCGACGCGATGGGGCCGACCTCGCCGTGGCCGGCGCCACCGCCACCGCCACCGCCACCAACTGCGGCCCCCGCACCGGCGCCGCCCGCACCGGCGCCGCCCGCACCGCCACCGGTGCCGGCGGCGCGCTCGGTCGCCGAGTGCATGGCCTCGCCGGCGGCGCAACAGGCCGCCTGCCTGGCCCAGGTCTGCACCACCTCGGCGGGCATCGGCCAGCCGCGCTGCGCGCCGTACCGGGCGCAGTAGCGGGGCGGCGTCGGCTAGGCGCCGCGCGCCTCGGCGCGTGCGCGGATCTGCTCGAAGTCGGCCGGCAGCGGGTGCAGGTCCAGCCGGCGCCCGGCCTTGGTCAGCTGGCTGGGCGTGTCGTGGCCGATCAGTGCCGGCAGCCGGCGGCTGGCCTGCAGCAGCCGCGCCAGGTCGACGCCGCTGTCCCAGCCCATCAGCTCCAGCGCGTGCACGATCTCCTCGGTGCAGACGTTGCCGGTGGCGCCCGGCGCGTAGGGGCAGCCGCCCAGCCCGCCCAGCGAGGCGTCGAAGCGCCGCGCGCCGGCGTCCAGCCCGGCCAGCACGTTGGCCAGGCCCATGCCGCGCGTGTTGTGGAAGTGCAGCGTCAGCTCGGTGGCCGGAAAGCGCTGGGCGAAGGCGCGCGTCAGCCGCGCCACCTGGGTCGGGTAGGCCATGCCGGTGGTGTCGCACAGCGTCACGCCGCTGGCCCCCAGCGCCTCGACGGCGCGCGCCGCCCAGTCCAGCACCGTCGCCTCGGGCACGTCGCCCTCCATCGGGCAGCCGAAGCAACACGACAGCGAGACGTTGACGGCGACGCCGGCGTCGCGCGCCAGCCGCGCCGTCTCGGCCAGCGCGGCGAAGCTCTGGGCCTGCGTCATGCGCAGGTTGGCCAGGTTGTGGCTGGTGCTGGCCGACATCACCAGGTTGAGCTCGTCGGCACGCGACTCGATGGCGCGCTCGGCGCCGCGTGCATTGGGCACCAGCGCCGTATAGACCACGCCGGGCACGCGGCGGATCTCGCGCAGCACGATCTCGGCGTCGCGCAGCTGCGGGATCGCCTTGGGGCTGACGAAGGAGCTGACCTCGATCTTGGCCAGGCCGGCGTCGGACAGCGCGTCCACCAGCGCGATCTTCTCCGCCGTGTCGACGAACTGCGCCTCGACCTGCAGCCCGTCGCGCGGGCCGACCTCCTGCATGAACACGCGGCGCCGCGCGCCGTCCCAGGCGGTGATGCTCATGCCACCACCTTGCGCGCGCGCAGCGCGGCGATGTCGGCGGCGCCGAAGCCGGCCTCGGCCAGCACCGCGTCGCTGTCCTCGCCCAGGCGCGGTGCGGCGCTGCGCACCCGGCCCGGCGTGCCCAGCAGCTTGGGCACGATGCCCGGCACCTCCAGCTGCCAGCCGTCGCGCGTGGTCTGCTGCAGGATCATGTCGCGGGCGCGGTAGTGCGGGTCCTCGACGATGTCCTGGGCGGTGTAGACGCGGCCGGCGGGCACCTTGGCCTGGGCCAGCGCCGCCAGCACCGCGGCGGCCGGCAGCTGCCGCGTCCAGGCGCCTATGGCCTCGTCGAGCTCGGCGACGCGCTGCACGCGGCCGGCGTTGTCGGCCAGCGCCGGGTCCTCGGCCAGGTCGGGCCGGCCGACCACGGCCATCAGGCGCCTGAAGATGCTGTCGCCGTTGCCGGCGATCAGCACCACGGCGTCGTCGGCGCAGCGGTAGGCGTTGCTGGGCGCGATGCCGGGCAGCGCGCTGCCGGCGGGCTCGCGCACCACGCCGAAGGCGCTGTACTCGGGCACCAGGCTCTCCATCACGTTGAACACCGCCTCGTGCAGCGCCACATCGACCACCTGGCCGCGCCCGCCGTTGACCTTGCGGTGGTACAGCGCAGTGAGCACGCCGATGGTGCCGTGCAGCGCCGCCAGCGTGTCGCCGATCGAGATGCCGCAGCGCACCGGCACGCGGCCGGGCTCGCCGCTGAGGTGGCGCAGCCCGCCCATGGCCTCGCCGATGGCGCCGAAGCCGGGCAGGTCGCGGTAGGGCCCGGTCTGGCCGTAGCCGCTGATGCGCAGCATCACCAGGCCCGGGTTGTCCTGCGCCAGTGCCTCGTAGGACAGGCCCCAGCCCTCCAGCGTGCCGGGGCGGAAGTTCTCGATCAGCACGTCGGCCTCGGCGATCAGCCGGCGCGCCACCGCCTGGCCCTCGGGCTGGCGCAGGTCCAGCGCGATCGAGCGCTTGTTGCGGCTCTGCACCTGCCACCACACCGAGGTGCCGTCCTTGATCAGGCGCCAGTTGCGCAGCGGGTCGCCGGCGCCGGGCGGCTCGATCTTGATCACCTCGGCGCCGAACTCGGCCAGCGTCTTGCCGGCGAAGGGGCCGGCGATCAGCTGGCCCATCTCGACGACCTTCAGGCCCTGCAATGCGGCGGTGTCCATGGGGCGCGGTTCCTCGGTGGTGGGTGGCAACGGCGGCTTCAGTCGATGCTCGCGCCGCTGTCCTTGACGATGCGCGCCCAGCGCGGCAGCTCGGCACGCACCAGCGCGGCGAACTGCTCGGGGCTGCTCTTGTAGGGCTCGCAGCCGACGGCGGCCAGCTTCTCCTTGACGTCGGGCGCATCCAGCGCCGCGGCCAGCGCCGCCTGCAGCTGGGCCACCACCGCCTTGGGCGTGCCGGCCGGCGCGAACAGGCCGTACCAGGGCGTGGCGCCGAAGCCCTTGATCGTCTCGCCGATGGTCGGCGCGTCGGGCAGCGCGGTCACGCGCCGCTCGTTGACCACGCCCAGCACCTTGAGCTTGCCGCCCTTGATGAAGGCGATCGACGAGGGCAGGCTCTGCACGCTGACCTGCACCTGGCCGCCGACGAGGTCGGTCACCGCGGCCGACGCGCCCTTGTAGGGCACGTGCACCAGGTCGATGCCGGCGGCCTTGCCCAGCATCTCGCCGATCAGGTGGTTCAGCGTGCCGTTGCCGGCCGAGGCGATGCTGAACTTGCCCGGCGCGGCCTTGGCCGCGGCGACCAGCTCGGCCACGTTCTTCGGCGGGAAGCTGTTGTTGGCCACCAGCACGTAGCCGGCGGTGGCGATGCTGCCCACCGGCTCGAAGTCCTTCAGCGTGTCGAAGCCGGTGGTCTTGTACAGCGCGGGGTTGATCACCGCCGTGCTGTCGGCGGTGAGCACCAGGGTGTAGCCGTCGGGGCGGGCCTTGGCGGCGTTGCCCATGCCGATGTTGCCGCCGGCGCCGGGCTTGTTGTCGACGATGAACTGCTGGCCGGTGATCTCGCCGAGCTTCTGCGCGACGATGCGCGCGATGGCGTCGTTGGCGCCGCCGGCGGCCTGCGGCACGATCACGGTGACCGGCTTGGCCGGGTACTTGTCCTGGGCCAGCGCAGCGCCGCTGCCCAGCGCGAGCAGGCAGGTGGCGGCGGCAGCGGCGGCATGGCGGCGGGTGAACTTCATCGTCTGTCTCCTGGTGGTGTCGAAGCGGCTCGGGGCCGCAAGGGGGAACTCGAAGCTGCGCCGGGGCCGGCGCGGGTGGGGTGAACGGTCAGGGGAACAGCCAGGGCTCGAGCGCGCGGCGGCGCGCCTCGTGCTCGCGGATCGCGTCGGCCTGGCGCAGCGTCAGCGCGATCGGGTCCAGCCCCTCGAGCAGCAGGCGCTTGGCCTGCGGCGCGATGGCGAAGGCGATGGGCTCGCCGCCCTGCGGCGTCAGCGTCTGCGCCGGCAGGTCTATGGCCAGGCGCAGGCCGGGCCGCGCGGCGACCTGCGCGAACAGCGCGGCGATGGTCGCCTCGTCCAGCACCACCGGCAGCAGGCCGTTGTTCAGGCAGTTGTTGTGGAAGATGTCGGCGAAGCTGCAGGCCAGCAGCGCGCGGATGCCGTGGTCGCGCAGCGCCCACACGGCGTGCTCGCGGCTGCTGCCGCAGCCGAAGTTGGCGCGCGCCAGCAGGATCTGCGCGCCGGCGTAGGCCGGCTGGTTGAGCGCGAAGTCGGGGTTGCGCGGGCGCTGCGACACGTCCTGGCCGGGCTCGCCGCGGTCCAGGTAGCGCCACTCGTCGAACAGGTTGTCGCCGAAGCCGCTGCGGCGGATCGACTTCATGAACTGCTTGGGGATCAGCGCGTCGGTGTCGACGTTGTCGCGGTCCAGCGGCACGACCACCGCGTCCAGCGTGGTGAAGGGCTGCATCAGGCGGCCTCCGGCGCGGGCAGCGCGGCAGCGTCGACGAAGTGCCCGGCCACGGCGGCGGCGGCGGCCATCGCCGGGCTGAGCAGGTGGCTGCGCCCGCCGGGGCCCTGGCGGCCCTCGAAGTTGCGGTTGGAGGTGGAGGCGCAGCGCTCGCCCGGCGCCAGCCGGTCGGCGTTCATGCCCAGGCACATCGAGCAGCCGGGCTCGCGCCACTCGAAGCCGGCGGCGGTGAAGACGCGGTCCAGCCCCTCGCGCTCGGCCTGCGCCTTGACCAGGCCCGAGCCGGGCACCGCCAGCGCCAGGCGGATGGTCGGTGCGATGCGGCGGCCGCGCAGCACGGCGGCGGCGGCGCGCAGGTCCTCGATGCGGGCGTTGGTGCACGAGCCGATGAAGACCTTGTCGGGGCGGATGTCGGCGATGCGGGTGCCGGGGGCCAGGCCCATGTAGGCCAGCGCGCGCGCGATGCCGGCGCGGCGCACCGGGTCGGCCTCGGCGGCCGGGTCGGGCACGGCGCCGTCGACGGGCGCGACCTGGTCGGGCGAGGTGCCCCAGGTGACCATGGGCCGCACGGCGGCGGCGTCCAGGCGCAGTTCGCGGTCGAAGGCCGCGCCCTCGTCGCTGACCAGGCCGCGCCAGTCGGCCACCGCCGCGTCCCACAGCGCGCCGGCCGGCGCGTAGGGGCGGCCGCGCAGGTAGTCGATGGTGGTCTCGTCGACGCCGACCAGGCCCACGCGGGCGCCGGCCTCGATGGCCATGTTGCACAGCGTCATGCGGCCTTCCATCGACAGCGCGCGCACCGCCGGCCCGGCGAACTCGATGGCGTGGCCGGTGCCGCCGGCCGCGCCCAGGCGCGCGATCAGCGCCAGCACCAGGTCCTTGGCCGAGACGCCGTCGCGCAGCCGGCCGTCGACCCACACGCGCAGCCGGCGCATGCGCCGCATCGGCAGCGTCTGGGTGGCCAGCACATGCTCGACGTCGGAGGTGCCGACGCCAAAGGCCAGCGCGGCGAAGGCGCCGTGGGTGCTGGTGTGCGAGTCGCCGGCCACCACCGTCATGCCCGGCACCGTCGCGCCCTGCTCGGGGCCGACGACATGGATGATCCCCTGGCGAGGGTTGCCCAGGCCGAAGGCGGTGATGCCGAACTCGCGGCAGTTCAGGTCCAGCTGGCGCACCTGCTGGCGCGACAGCGGGTCGGCGATGGCGTCGATGCCGGCGCGCTCGGCGGCGGTGGTGGGCACGTTGTGGTCGGCGGTGGCCAGCACCGTCTCGGGCCGCCAGGGGCGGCGGCCGGCAGCGCGCAGGCCCTCGAAGGCCTGCGGGCTGGTGACCTCGTAGACCAGGTGGCGGTCGACGTAGAGCAGGTCCACACCGTCGTCGCCGCGCGCGACGAGGTGGCGCTGCCAGAGCTTGTCGAAGAGGGTCTGCGGGGCGGCGGTCGCGGGCTGGGCGTTCATCGCGGGCGGGGGCGGTTCCAGACGACGGACGCATTCTGGAAACGGCCGCCCGAAGGCGGAATGACCGAGGCGCGACGCGAGCTTTCGCCGATCGCGAAAGCCGCGCCGGCCCCGGCGCCCGCGGTGGTGCGCGCCTCAGCGCGCCGGCGCGGCGACCAGGTGGTCGAGCAGGCCGCGCACCGGGCGCGGCAGCGCGGCGGCGTCGCGCACGCCCAGCAGCAGCGCGCGCCGCGTCCAGTCGTCGGCCAGCGCCACCTGGGCCAGCCCCATCGACTGCAGGTGCGGGCGCACCGCGGCCTCGGGCAGCACGGCCACGCCCAGCCCGGCGGCCACCATCTGGCACATCGCGTCGAAGCTGCGCACGCGGATGCGCACGCGCAGCCGCCGGCCCAGCGCCTCGCTCTCCTGCGCCAGGCGCTGCGCCAGCGAGGTGGCGGGCGGCAGGCTGACGAAGTCGAGCTCGGCGGCCTCGGCAAAGGGCAGCGGGCGGCGCGCGCGGCGGCGCGCCAGCGGGTGCGCCGCCGGCGTCACCAGCACCAGCCGGTCGCTGCGGTAGGGCAGGGTCTGCAGGCCATGCGCCGGCGTGCGCTCGGCGAAGATGCCGATGTCGGCGCGGCCGTCGACCACGGCCAGCACGGCCTCGCGGCTGTCGCTCTCCTCCAGCTCGATACGGATGCCGGCATGGCCGGCGATGAAGGCGGCCAGCTCGCCGGGCAGGAACTGCGTCACCGCCGAGGTGATGGCCGCCAGCCGCACCACGCCGACGATGCCCGAGGCATGGTCCGACAGGTCGGCGGCGAGGTGGTCCACATCGGCCAGGATGCGCTGCGCGTGGCGCTGCAGCGCCTGGCCTGCGGCGGTGAGCGTGACGCCGCGCGAGTGGCGCTCCAGCAGCGTGGCGCCGACGGCGGCCTCGAGGTCGGAGATGCGCTTGCTCGCCGCGCCCACCGCCAGGTGGGCCAGCTCGGCGCCGCGGCTGATGCTGCCGGTGCGCACCACCAGGCTGTACAGCGACAGCGAAACGAGGTCGAGGCGGTGCAGGTTCATCGCGCGCGGCCGGGGGCTGGGCCTGATGGTGCCATGCGGCGGCGGCGTGCAGTGCGCGTCAGAGCTCGGGCAGCACGATCACGCCGCCGGCCGCTGCGGCGCGGCTGCAGCACAGCAGCAGCTTGTGCTGGCGTTCGGCGCGCGACAGCACCCAGTCGCGGTGCTCGACCTCGGCGGACGCCGCCGCGTCGTAGCGCGCCGCGCAGACGCCGCACAGGCCGTCGCTGCACTTGGTGTCCACGCGTTGGCCGGCGGCTTCCAGCGCCTGCGTGGCACTCTGTTCGGCCGTCACCTCGACGACGCGCCCGCTGCGCGCCAGCTGCAGCCTGAAGGCGTGGTTCACGCGCGGCGGCGCCTCGGGCACGGCGAACAGCTCGCGGTGCAGCGCGTGCTCGGGCCAGCCGGCCGCCTGCGCCGCGGCGTAGACGGCGTCCATGTAGCGCAGCGAGCCGCAGCAGTAGAGCTGCCAGCCGGGGTCGGGGCCATCGGCCGGCCAGCGCGGCAGCAGCGCCGCCGGGTCCAGCCGGCCGCCCTCGGCCGACAGGTGCAGCTGCGCCCGCGCCGCCCAGGGCGCGGCGAGGATGTCGTCGGCGAACGGCGCCTCGGCCCGCGTGCGTGCGCTCAGGTGCAGTTCGAAATCGCGCGAGAGGGCATGCAGCCGGTGCGCCATCGCCAGCAGCGGCGTCACGCCGATGCCGCCGGCCAGCAGCCAGGTGCGCGTGGCCTGTTCGTCCAGCGCGAAGTGGTTGCGCGGCCGGCTGACGAACACCCGCCGGCCTTCGCGGAAGGCGCGGTGCATCAGCGCCGAGCCGCCCTTGCCGGCGCCGCCCTCGGCGGCCGTGGGCTCGCGCAACACGCCCAGCACCCAGCGCGTGGTGTCGGCCGGGTCGCCGGCCAGGCTGTAGGCGCGCGGGTACTCGGGCGCGATCACCACGTCCACATGCGCGCCGGCCTCCCAGCGCGGCAGCGCGCCGCCGTCGGCGGCCTCGAACTCGTAGGCCGCCGCCTGCGGACCCAGCTCGCGGCGGCGCACCAGGGTCACGGGCAGCACCGGCGGCTCGCCGTCGGGGATGCGGAAAGGCGGGACGAAGCCGTCCAGGGCGGCCGTGTCGCCCGCGGCCAGCGCCGCGCGGTACATCGCCGGGCTGGGCAGCGCGCGGTAGCGGGCGATGCCTTGCTCGCGGTCCACCGGCCAGCGCACCGGCCAGGGCGGGGGCATGCGGTCGGCCGGGTAGACGGCCAGGGTCTGGTCCTCGGGCCTGAGCCTCAGGCCGGGCTGGGGCTCGCGCCGGTTGGTGGCCGCGGCGCGCACGTAGCGGCCGCTGGCGCGGTCCAGTTCGATGTCCCACCACCAGGTCTTGGCCGGCTCGATGCGGCCGCGGCGCAGGCGGTCGTCCAGCGCCGCCAGCCAGGGCGCGCTGGCGGCGGGCGCGGCCATCGCGACCTGGCGCCACAGGCTGTCGGCGAACAGGCCCTCCAGGTTCCAGGGGCAGGTCTTCATGCAGCGCCCGCACATGCCGCCGGCGGCGTTGGTGATGCGGTAGCGCGCGCACTTCTCGGCGTCGCTCTTCCAGATCTCGTAGCCGTTGTAGACCACCTTCGGGCCGGCGCTGATGGCGCCCGAGGGGCACTCGCGCGCGCACTGGTTGCAGCGCTCGCAGAAGCGCTGCAGGCCGAAGTCGACGGGCTTGTCGGCCGCCATCGGCATCGAGGTGGTGACGGTGCCGCTCTTCAGCCGCGGGCCCAGGAAGGGGTTCAGGATGACCTCGCCGATGCGGCTGACCTCGCCCAGCCCCGACAGCAGCAGCAGCGGCGGCTGCAGCACGTCGCCGTCGAGCACGCTGTGCACGCGCGCGCTCCAGCCCAGGCGGCGGACCTGCTCGGCCAGCACGCCCCCGAGCAGGCTGAAGCGCAGGTAGGCGCGCATGCTCTGCGCCACGCTGATCCAGTCGTCGCCGCTGGCGCCGGCCATGGTCTCGAAGCCCTGGTCGACGAGCAGGTTCACCGCGTGGGCGTGGTAGGCGGGCAGCTCGCGGCCGCCAGCGTCGTGCGAGTACCAGGCCCAGGTGGGCACGGCGCACAGGCCCACGGCGTCGGCGCCCAGCCAGTTGGCACAGGCCTTCAGGTTGGCGGCGTTGCGCGCCGGGTCGGCGGTGTCGGCACCGGGCTCGCGCCGCGCCTCGCCGAACTGCAGCAGCAGCAGCGCCCCCAGCGCCCGGCGTGCGCAGGCGCCGATGGGGCTCTTCATCACGTAGTGCGCGTTCTTCGCCGCGTCCTGCACCTCGGGCCCCAGGTCGCCGAACAGCGCGCGGGCGAAGAAGTCGGCGCGCTTGGGGAAGCGCGGCACGCGGGCGTGGTCGATCAGCGTGGTGGGCTGCTCGACGCGCTTCAGCGTCTCGAAGGGGTGGGCGCCGGCGACGAAGTCGCGCTTGGCGTACGGGTCGCGGTGCAGCGCCGTGCGCGTGGGCGAAGCGCCCGGCGTGCCGACCCACCAGGCCGGGCCGTGGGTGCGCCAGCGCGGCTGGCGCGGGGCCAGCGGGGCATCGGGCAACAGCGCGAACGAGGTGCTCACTGCGGCCAGCGCATAGCGCCGGCCCAGGTAGGGGTGGGCGCCGTCGGGCAGGCTCAATCCCGCGGCCACGGCCAGCCGCGGCAGGTCCAGCTCGCTGCAGCTGGCGCTGTGCGCGCGCGCCGCATGGCCCAGCAGGCGCAGGTAGCTGGCCAGCAGCACGGCGGTCTGCGCCGCCAGCAGTGCGGCGCGCGGGGCCTGTGCGTCGGCATCGAACCAGTCGCAGCCGGGCTCGCCGGGGCGCGGGTCGCGCTGGAACTCGACGGCGATCACCAGCGCATGCGTGTGGCCGTCCACCGGCCCATGTTCCAGCCGCGACGACTCGATCACGTCGGCCAGGATCATGTCCATGCCGGCGGCGAAGCTCTTGGGCTGGCTGGCGGCCAGCTCCTGGCCCAGCGTCGCCACCAGCGGGTTGCGGATGGGCTCGTGCAGCCGCGCGGCAGGCGGGACGGCGCACGCCGCCACGGCGCTGGCGTCGAAGTAGTAGGCGGCGGCCTTCAGGTGGCGCGTGCGCTCGCCGGGCTCGTCGGCCACCTCGGCCGGCAGCGGGTTGACGGCGCCTTCGCGAACCAGGTCGAACATCGCCGCGAAGCGCGCCATCGCGTGCACGATGCTGTCTGCGCGCGCCGCCGTGTAGGCCAGCGGCTGCATCGCCGGCAGCGTGTCCAGGGCCGGCGGGGCGTCGTCCGGGCCCAGCCGGGCCAGCCGTTCCAGCGGGTAGGGGCCCAGGTGGGCGGGGCGGGCGCGGGTGCTGAAGAGGCGCATCGGATGGGGGCGGGCTGGGGTCCGCAGTATCGTTGCGGCCTTTGACGCCCCGTACCCGGGGACGCCCCAGCGCCGCGGCCACGAGCCGCGTGCCCACCCCCACCCGCAGGACCGCTCCACGATGAACACCCCCCCCTTCACCCCGCCCGACCTGGCCGCCGAGATAGGCCCGCTGATGCGCCGCCTGGGCGTGGCCGACGCCGCCTGGACCGGCGGCACGCTGCCCGCGAAGAGCCCCATCACCGGCGCCGAGCTGGCCCGCGTGCCGGTGGCCGACGCCGCCGCCGTGGCCGCCGGCATCGCGCTGGCGCAGCAGGCCTTCGGGCCCTGGCGCCTGGTGCCGGCCCCGAAGCGCGGCGAGCTGGTGCGCCTGCTGGGCGAGGAGCTGCGCGCGCACAAGGCCGACCTGGGCGGGCTGGTCTCCATCGAGGCCGGCAAGATCGCCAGCGAGGGCCTGGGCGAGGTGCAGGAGATGATCGACATCTGCGACTTCGCCGTCGGCCTGTCGCGCCAGCTCTACGGCCTGACCATCGCCACCGAGCGCGCCGAGCACCGCATGATGGAGACCTGGCACCCGCTGGGCGTGGTCGGCATCATCTCGGCCTTCAACTTCCCCGTCGCCGTGTGGGCCTGGAACGCGGCGCTGGCCCTGGTCTGCGGCGACCCCTGCGTGTGGAAGCCGTCGGAGAAGACGCCGCTGACCGCCGCCGCCACCCAGGCGCTGTTCCAGCGCGCCGCGCGGCGCTTTGCCGAGGCCACCGGCACGCCGGCGCCCGAGGGCCTGTCGGTGCTGCTGCAGGGCGGGCGCGACGTGGGCGAGGCGCTGGTCGACGACCCGCGCATCGCGCTGGTGTCGGCCACCGGCAGCACGGCCATGGGCCGCGCCGTGGGGCCGCGCGTGGCGGCGCGCTTCGGCCGCTCGCTGCTGGAGCTGGGCGGCAACAACGCCGCCATCGTCGCGCCCACGGCCGACCTGGACCTGGCGCTGCGCGGCATCGCCTTCGCCGCCATGGGCACCGCCGGCCAGCGCTGCACCACGCTGCGCCGGCTGTTCGTCCACGACAGCGTCTACGCGCAGCTGGTGCCGCGGCTGCAGAAGGTCTACGGCCAGGTCGCCATCGGTGACCCGCTGGCCGATGGCGTGCTGGTGGGTCCGCTGATCGACGAGGCCGCCTGGACCGGCATGCAGCGCGCGCTGGCCCAGGCCCAGGAGTCCGGCGGCCGCGTGCTGGCCGGCGGCCAGCGCGTGCATGAGGCCGCCTGCCCGGCGGCCTTCTACGCCGCGCCGGCGCTGGTGGAGATGCCGTCGCAGTGCGGCCCGGTGTTGCACGAGACCTTCGCCCCCATCCTGTACGTGATGCGCTGGAAGGCCTGGGACGAGGTGATGGCGGCGCACAACGCCGTGGGCGCCGGCCTGTCCTCGTCCATCTTCACCACGGATCTGCGCGAGGCCGAGCGCTTCGTCGGCCCGGCGGGTTCGGACTGCGGCATCGCCAACGTCAACATCGGCCCCTCGGGCGCCGAGATCGGCGGCGCCTTCGGCGGCGAGAAGGAGACCGGCGGCGGCCGCGAGTCGGGCTCCGACGCCTGGCGCGCCTACATGCGCCGGGCGACCAACACGATCAACCATGGCAGCCACCTGCCCTTGGCCCAGGGCGTACGCTTCGACATAGCCGGCTGAGCCCGCTGCGAAACGCGGTGCCGCCACGCCGGGCCGGGTGGCCCGGCGGCGGCCCGCGGCGGTGCCGGCCCTGCGGGAGCCCGCCATGTTCCGCCTGCCCCTGTCTTCCACGCACCGCGATCCCGCTGCCGGCAGCCCCGGCCCCGGGCGCGGACCCGACCACCCGGGCCGCGGCCTGCACCCCCGGGCGCATCCGCTGGCGCTGACGCTGCTGACCGGCCTGCTGGCCCTGCTGGCCGCCGTGCTGCTGAGTGCCTGCGCCGCGCCCCCGGCACCGGGCAGCGACCGGGCCACGCTGCTGCGCGAGCGCGGCACGCCGACGGCCATGCATGCGCTGCCCGGCGGCGGCCAGCGCCTGGAATTCGCCAGCGGCCCCTTCGGCCGCGAAACCTGGATGGTCGACCTGGATGCGCAGGGCCGCGTGCTCGCGGCGCGCCAGGTGCTGACCGACGCCGAGCTGGCGGCGGTGCAGGCGGCGCCCGAACTGCAGGCCGACGCGCTGCTGCGCTGGATAGGCACGCCGGCCGAGCGGCGCGCCGGCGGCGTGGCCGGCGGCCAGGTCTGGAGCTGGCGCTACGCCACCAACGACTGCCTGTGGTTCCAGGCCTCGGTGGCCGACGACGGCCGCGTCGGCGGCCGCAGCTTCGCCATCGACCCGCACTGCGACGCCGGCAACGACCGGCTGTAGCGGCGCGGCTCAGCCGCCCTGCAGCACCGCTGCCAGCAGCCGGTGGAAGTGGTGCGTGCCGGCCTCGTGCGCCGGCGCGTAGCGGCCGCGGCGGTAGGCGCGCGAGCGCAGCCCCTTCTGCACGCCCAGCACCACGGCCTCGTCCTCTTGTTCCACCGGGTCCAGCGCGCCGCCGGCGCCGCGCTCCAGCAGCTCGGGCCGGGCGACGAAGCTGCGGAACAGCACCCGCGTGCGCGTCGGCGTCTGCGGCAGCACCACGTTGACCGACAGGCCCCAGGGGTAGACGTTGAGCATCAGGTTGGGGAACAGCCACCAGTAGTAGGCGGCGACGCGGCGGCCATGGTCGGGCGCGCCGGCGGGGCGCTCGAAGGCGGGCTCGTCGTCGCTGCGCGCCAGCGCGCGCTGCAGCACGCTCCAGCGGCCCAGCTGGTACTCGTAGCGCGCCAGGTCCACCTGCCGCGCCAGCGCCGGGTGCACGAAGGGGATGTGCAGGCCCTCCAGGTAGTTCTCGACGTACAGCGCCCAGTGCGCGTCGAATTCGTAGTCGCGTGAGCGCTCGGGCGCGGCGGCCCAGGCCTCGATGCCCAGCCCCTGCAGGCCCTGCAGCGGCTCGGCCAGCCACTCGGCCAGGGGCATCAACGGCCCGCCGTCCGACGGCAGCGCCGGCGAGACGAACAGATGCCCCAGTGCCGACTCCAGCGCGTAGCGCGCCAGGTCGTCGGCAGGCGCCGGGAAGTCGCAGGCGCCCTGGAAGCCCGGCGCCGCCAGCATGCCGCCGTCGAAGCCGAAGCGCCGGCCGTGGTAGCGGCAGCGCATGTGCGCGCCGCTGCAGGGCGCGTGCAGCAGCTTCAGCCCGCGGTGGGTGCAGACATTGGCCAGCGCGCGCCGCGTGCCGTCGGCGTCCTGCGCCAGCAGCAGCGGCTCGTCCAGCAGCCCGGGCAGCAGGTCCAGTGGCGTGGCCCAGCCCTGCGCGGCGGCCACGCCCCCCGGCGGCGACACCGGCGGCTCCGGCGCCGGGCCCAGCCACTGCCAGCCACGCGCGAACACGCGCTCGCGCACGGCGGCCCAGACGGCGTCGTCCAGGTACAGCGCCTTGTCGGGCGTGTGGGCGCGGGCCACCTCGGGGTGGATGTCGAAGCGGGGCAGGGGGTGCATGGCGGGGGCGGCAGCGTGGTCAGGCCAGTTGCAGCTCGAAGTGCGCCTCGGCCACGGCGCGGCCGTTGATGCGCAGCTCGACGCGGTGACGGCCGGGGTGGTGGCGGCGGGTGGTGACCGCGCGCACCGGATGCCGGCGCTGCAGCTGCCGCTCTTCGCCCGGCGCCAGCTCCAGCGTCCAGCCCTTGAAGACCTTGGCCGCGGCGCGCGTCTCGGCCTGCAGCGGCTGGATCGAGTAGTCGACCACCAGCGGCTGCACGCCGCGCTGCGCCGTCGACTGCAGCCGCACCGCGATGGGCAGGGCCTCGCCCAGGCGCAGGCGGCGCACGCCCAGGCTCAGCGCGGCCTCGCCGCGCAGCGGCCGGCCCTGGCCCCACAGCTGCAGCATCGCCGCGTCGCCGCGCTTGATCAGCGTGCGGCTGGCATGGCGCAGCAGCGCGCGGCGCTGCGCCGGGGCGCCGGGCAGGTGGCGCGCCACCCAGTCGCAGACCAGCGCCGGGTGGTCCTTGGCGATGTCGTTGAGGTGGTTGGCCACGCTGCGCCGCACATAGGGGCTGGCGTCGTCCTGCAGCGCGGCCAGCAGCGGCAGCGTGGGCGAGGGGTCGGCCACCAGCGCGCGCAGCTGCAGGCCCCAGGGCAGGCGCGGCCGCGAGCCCTCGCTGACCAGGCGGCGCACATGGCTGCTCGGGTCCTGCGTCCACACCATCAGCTTGTCAAGGCACAGCCTCGGGTGCGCGGCGATGAAGGGGCGGATCGCGAACTCGGCGCTGAAGCGCTGGGTGATGGCGTGCAGCGTGCGCAGCGCGCGCTGCGGCTGCGCCAGCCCGCAACGCGCGACGAACTCGCCCACCGGCCACAGCGCCCAGCCCTCCAGCCCGTCGCGGCAGGGGTCGTCGCTGCCCAGCCGGTCGTCGGGCCAGGGCGGTGCCAGCGCCGCCTCGATCAGCGTCGCCGCGTCGTCGAAGCGCGCCGGCAGCGTGGCCTGCAGCGCGTCGGCGATGTGCAGGGCGCGGGCCTTCATCTCCAGCGCGTCGAGCCCGTCGCCGGCCAGGCGCTCGAAGCGCGCCGCATCGAAGCGCGCATCGGCACGCCGCAGGTGCAGCGCCATGCGCCGCAGCAGGCCGGCGTGCAGCAGGTTCTTGAACGGCTCCATCAGCGCAGGCGCACGCGCAGGGCGCGGAAGCCGCGGAAACGCAGGCGCGGGTCGCGCTCGGGCGCATCCGCCAGGTCCAGCCGCGGGTAGCGCTGGAACAGCTTGAGCAGCGCGATGCGCGCCTCCATGCGCGCCACGTTCATGCCCGAGCAGGCATGTGCGCCCTGGCCGAAGGCGAGGTGGTTGTTGGGCTTGCGCGCGATGTCCAGGCGATCAGGCTGGTCGAACGCCGCCTCGTCGCGGTTGGCCGAGCCGATGGCCAGGTGGATGTAGCGGCCGGGCTCCAGCACCGGCCCCGAGGGCAGCGCGATGGGCGCGGTGGCGCGGCGGTTGTTGATCTGGATCGGGCTCTCCAGCCGCAGCAGTTCCTCGACCGCCGGGTTGACCAGCCCGGGCTGGGCCAGCAGGCGCCGCAGCTCGCCGCGGTGTTGCATCAGCAGCCAGGCGCCGTTGGCGATCAGGTTGGTGGTGGTCTCGTGGCCGGCGTTGAGCAGGAAGATGCAGTTGTGCAGCAGCTCGCGCTCGTCGAGCTTGCCCGCGGCGTCGCCCTGCATCAGGCGCGTGAGCACGTCCACCTCGGGGTCGCCGGGCTGGGCCGCGCGGCGCGCCACCAGGCCGCGCAGGTAGTCCAGGAACTCGGCCACCGCGCGCTGGCCGCGCGCGATCAGCTCGGGCGAGGGCGCCGGCTCCAGCGCCGACAGCGTGGCCAGCGACCAGCCGCGCAGCGGGCCGCGCTCGCCGCGCGGCACGTCGAGCAGGTTGCCGATGACCTCGACCGGGATCCTGGCGGCGAAGTGGCCGACCAGGTCCGGCGCCGGCGTGTCGGACAGCTCGTCGAGCAGCCTGTCGACGAGCTGAACCACGCCGGCCTCCATGCGCGCGATGGCGCGCTGGTTCAGCGCGCCCATCAGGATGCGCCGCAGCCGCGTGTGCAGCGGCGGGTCGCTGAACACCTGGCTGCTGGTGTGGTGCTCGTACAGCGGCGTGCCCAGGCCGAAGCGCGGCGCGAACTCGCGCGTCTTGTCGCTGCTGGTGTGTTCGCTGCGGTAGACCTGCAGCACGTCGGCGTGGCGGGTCAGGTAGACGCTGCCGTCGGCCAGCTGCTGCGCCGGGCTGTGGCGGCGCAGCGCTGCCCACACCGGCGCCGGGTCGTCGGCGAAGCCGGCGGGCGGGGCGGCCAGGTCGAAGGACCGCGCCAGGGCCGGGCCGCTGGCGGCGTCGTCGTCGGAGATCGGCATGCGGCCAGTCTAGGGGCGCCGCCGGAGCGGCGGCACCGGGCCGGCCCCGGGGTGGCGCGCTGGTTCAAGACGGCGCGGCGGCGGCGGCCGAGGATGGCCGCATCGTCCACCACCCGCGAGCCACGCCATGACCACCGGCCCGACGCCCGACGCCACGATCCGCTTCCAGCTCAACGGCCAGCCGGCGCAGCTGCAGCCGCCCTGGGCCGGCGAGCGCCTGCTGTTCGCGCTGCGCGAGGGCCTGGGCCTGAACGGGCCGAAGTTCGGCTGCGGCCAGGGCGGCTGCGGCGCCTGCACGGTGCTGCTGGACGGCGAGCCGGTGCGCAGCTGCGTGCTGCCGGCAGCGGCCGCCGCCGGCCGCAGGCTGACCACGGTGGAGGGTCTGGCCGCTGCAGACGGCACGCTGCACGCGCTGCAGCAGGCCTGGCTGGACGAGGCCGTGGCGCAATGCGGCTACTGCCAGGCCGGCCAGCTGATGGCCGCCGCGGCGCTGCTGCGCCGGCACCCGCGCCCCGACGACGCGCAGATCGATGCCGCGATGGCGGCGCAGCTGTGCCGCTGCGGCACGCAGCCACGCATCCGCCGCGCCATCCAGCGCGCGGCGCAGGCCTTGGCCGCCGGCGGAGCCGGGCGATGAAGCGCCGCGCCTTCGTCGCCGGGGCCGCGGCGGTGCCTTTGACGGTGCTGGTCACGGCGTCGCTGTCGGGCTGCAGCCTGCTGCCGGTGTTCCCGAAGCGCCCCACGCCCGACGCCGAGGCGGCGCTGGGCTGGGTGCGCCACGACGGCGGCGGCCGCTACACGCTGTGGCTGCCACGCGCCGAGATGGGCCAGCACATCGGCGCCACGCTGCGCGCGCTGGCGGCGATGGAGCTGGGCGTGGCCACCGAAGCCGTGGCGCTGCGCCTGCCGTCCACCGCCGACATCGGCCGCGTCAAGGCCACCGTGGGCAGCGAGTCGGTGGCGGTGTTCGCGCTGCCGCTGGCCCAGGCCTGTGCGACGCTGCGCGACGCGCTGGCCCGGCGTGAGTCCGGCGCCACGCTGCGTGCCGAAGCGCGCGATCCGGCCACGCTGCGCAGCCTGGCGCGCGGCGGCCTGCCGGCGGCGCTGCTGCACGACGACGCGGCGCACGCCGTCGTCAGCGGCGGCGCGCTGTATGCCGCCGATGTGCGCCTGCCCGGCACGCTCTATGGCCGCGTGCTGCGCGCGCCGGCCTCGCCCGACCTGGCGTCGCGGCCGGCGGCCTGGGACGCGGCGGCGGCGCGCGCCGCGCCCGGCTTCGTCGCGCTGGTCGAGCCGGGCACCCGCGACGCCGAGTTGCTGCAGCAGGGCCGCAGCCAGGGGCTGGGCCTCGTCGCGCGCACGCCCGGCGCGCTGGACCGCGTGGCCGAGGCCTTGGCGCCGCGCTGGGCCGTCGATGGCGGCTTCGCCGATGAAGACCTGGCGCGCGCCATCGACATCGATGTGGCGCTGGCGGCCGGCACGCTGCCGCACCGCGTCGAGCAGGCCAATGACGGCGACGAACCGTCCGACGCCGCCGGGCCCTGGGCCGTGGACCTGCGCATCGACGTGGCCGCCGCGCCGCATGCGGGGCTGGAGCCGCGCTGCGCCGTCGCTGCCTTCGACGCCGCCGGCGCGCTGGACCTGTGGGCCGGCACCCAGGACGCCTTCTTCGTGCGCGACGTGCTGGCGCGCGCGCTGGGGCTGGGTGCAGAGGCCGTGCGTGTACACCCCCAGCGCATCGGCGGCGGCTTCGGCGCGCGCACGATCTGCACCGTCGAGCTCGAGGCCGCGGCGCTGGCGCGCGCCGCCGGCGCGCCGGTCAAGCTGCAGTGGACGCGCGAGCAGGAGCTGCGCCAGGGCTTCCACCGCCCGCCCAGCAGCCACCGGCTGCGGGTGTGGGTGGACGGTCGCGGCGAGGCCGCGCGCATCGACGCCTGGTCGCACGACTTCGTCAGCACCCCCATCCTGCTGACCAACGCCGCGCTGCCCGAGTGGCTGAACCCCATCACCCGCTTCACCGGCGACGCCGGCGTGGCGCGCGGCGCGGCGCTGCCCTACCGCGCGGCGGCGCGGCGCACGCGCTACGCGCTGCGCCGGCTGCCGCTGTACACGGGGCCCTGGCGCGGGCTGGGCGCCGGGCCCAACACGCTGGCCGTGGAGTCGGCCATCGACGAGGCGGCGCGCGCTGCCGGTGCCGACGCGCTGGCCTTCCGGCTGCGCCACGCGGCCGACCCGCGGCTGGCGCGCGTGCTGCGCCGCGCCGCCGACGCCGCCGGCTGGGGCCGGCCGCTGCCGGCCGGGCGTGCGCGCGGCATCGGCTGCGGCATCTACAAGGGCACGGCCTATGCCGCCACGGTGGCCGAGGTGGGTGCCGTGGACGGGCGCTGGCGCGTGCTGCGCCTGGTCTGCGCCGTCGACTGCGGCCGGCTGCTGCACCCCGACGCCGTGCGCGCGCAGACCGAGGGCAACCTGGTCTGGTCGCTGGGCCTGGTGCTGGGCGCGCCGCTGGCGCTGGCCGACGGCGGCGTGGCCGCCAGCGGCTTCCACGACGCGCCCATCCCGCGCCTGGACGAGGTGCCGCCCATCGAGGTGCTGCTGGTCGACGAGGGCGATCCGCCCGGCGGCGCCGGCGAGACGGCGATGGCCGGCGCCGCCGGCGCCATCGCCAACGCCTGGGCGGCGGCCAGCGGGCGGCGGCCGCTGCGCTTCCCCATCCCCGAGGCCCAGCGCCGTGCCGGGCCCGGCGCCACGGCATCATCGGCGCCACGATGAGCGACTTTGCCGCTGCCGCCATGCTGCGCCTGGTCGCGCTGGGCCTGCGCCGCCAGGGCCTGCCGGCGCCGCCCGCCGCGACGCCGCCGGCGCGCGGCGCCCGGGTGCCGCTGGACCACAAGCGCGCGCTGCTGCAGGGCCTGCTGGCGGCGCATGGGCCCACCGTGCTGCTGCGCCTGGGCGAGGGCATTGCCGACGGCCCCGACGAGCCGGTGCTCACGGCGCTGGCCGCGGCGCGCACGCTGCCCGAGCTGCTGGCGCGCTGGGGCCGGCTGGAGCGCTACGTGCACTCGCACCACCGGGTGCGCGCCACGCCACCGGCCGCTGCCGGTGGCGCCTGGCAGCTGCGCCATGTCTCGCTGCGCGCCGGCCAGCCGCCGCAACCCGCCGAGAGCCTGGTGGTGTGCGGGCTGCTGGTGGCGCTGGCGGCGCAGATCGGCGTGCGCGGGCTGCGGCTGGGCTTCGACGGCGAGCCCGGCTGGCGCCATGCCGACGGCCGCTGGCGCGACGGCCCGCTGCCGGCGTCGCCCGGCGCCTGGCGGCTGCAGGCCGATGCGGTGGCCGACGAAGCCTGCACGGCGGCCACCGCGGCAGCGCTGGCGCCCGATGCCGGTCCCGCGGCCACCACCGCAGCGGCACGCGCCGCGCTGGCTGCAGACCCCGGCGCGCCCTGGACCTTGGACGGCCTGGCGCGGCGCCTGGGCCTGCCGCCGCGCACGCTGCAGCGCCGGCTGGGTGCAGCCGGCAGCGGTTTTGCCACGCTGCTGCGCGACGTGCGCGTGGCCGCGTCGGCGCGGCTGCTGGTGTTTGGCGACGAGGCCACGGCGCTGGTGGGCTACCGCTGCGGCTTCGCCGACCAGGCGCACTTCACGCGCTGCTTCAAGGCGCACACCGCGATCACGCCGGCGTTGTACCGCGCCCAGTTCGGGGCGATGCCGGCACCCCAGCGCGCTTAGCATCGAGGCCGGCCGGGCGCAGACCCGGCCTGCGCGCTGGCCGGGCCAGCGCGAACAGGGAGCGAGCGATGCGAGATCAGGGATCCTGGCGACGGCTGCGCCGCCTTGTGCTGGGCGCCACGCTGGCGCTGGCCCTGTCTGCGGCCCTGGCCGGCCCGCCGCTGGAAGGCCGCCCGCTGTACGAGGCGCTGGGCCGCGTGGCGGCGCAGGCGTCCAGCCCGCCGGCCGTGGTGGCCGAGGCCGAGTACCACCAGGGCATGCTGCTGAACAACGGCGCCGGCCTGCCGCGCGACCTGGCCGGCGCGCTGGCGCATTTCCGCCGCGGCGCCGAGCTGGGCGATGCGCAGGCGGCCTACAAGCTGGGCTGTTACCACGCCGGCCAGTTCCCCGGCGTGGTCCCGGTGGACGAGGAGCAGGCGCTGCGCTGGAAGCTGGTGGCCGCCGAGGCCGGCTATGCGCTGGCGCAGAGCGACGTGGCGCTGGTCTTGCTGCGCCGTGGCGACGCCGAGGCTGGCCAGCGCTGGGCTCGCGCAGCGGCCGAGCAGGGCTTCGTCCCAGCGATGGGCCTGCTCGGGATGACCCTGTCCAGCGGACGTGGCGCGCCGCGCGATGAGCCGCAGGCGCTGACCTGGGCGTACCGTGCGAACCATGCCATGGGTAGCCGCGTGCCTGAGCGCAGCCGTGAAGCACTGCGCCAGATGTGGGCCGAGTCGCCGGCCGAACAGCGCGGCGCGCTGGCGCGCGCCGCCGCCGCCTGGCGGCCGCAGCCCACGGCCTTGACGCGACAGGCCAACGAGGGCCTGCGCGTGGCGCAGCGGCTCGCCGGGCGCGCCCCGCCGCCGTGATGCGGCCGCCGTGCTGCGGATAATCGGCGCATGTTCACCGGCATCGTCCAGGGTGTGGCGCGGGTCGCCACGGTCGTCGACCAGCCCGGCCTGCGTTGCTTCACGCTGGCCTTCCCCGCCGGCTTCACGCGCGGCCTGCAGGTCGGCGCCAGCGTCGCCGTCGACGGCTGTTGCCTCACCGTCACCCGCGTCGACGAGGCCGCCGAGGCCGCCGACTTCGACGTGATGCAGCAGACGCTGGCGGTGACCACGCTGGGCGGTTTGCAGCAGGGTTCGCGCGTCAACGCCGAGCGCAGCTTCGTCGCCGGCGCCGAGGTCGGCGGCCACATCCTGTCGGGCCATGTCGACACGCTGGCGCGGCTGGCCGATCTGCGCACGCCCGAGGGCAACCGCGTGCTGCGCTTCGCGCTGCCGTCGCCCTGGATGCGCTACGTCTTCGCCAAGGGCTTCATCGCCGTCAACGGCGCCAGCCTGACGGTGGCCGAGGCCCGGCGCGAGCCCGACGGCAGCGGCTGGTTCGAGGTCTGGCTGATCCCCGAGACGCTGCGCATGACCACCTTCGCCGACAAGGCCGTGGGCGACGCCGTGCACATCGAGATCGACCGCCAGACGCAGGTGATCGTCGACACGGTGGAGCGGGTGCTGGCCGAGCGCTTCGGGGCGGCGGGCGCACCGCCGGCCTGAGCGCCGCGCATCGCTGCGCTCAGGCCTTGCCGCCGTGGCGCCCGGCGCCACCGGCAAAGCGCGCCGCGCCGGCCAGGCCTTCGGCGAACACCACCGCCTCGCCCGCCGCGCCCTCTCGGCGCAGCGCCTCGGCCAGCGGCCAGTCCCATTGCGCGATCGCCGAGGCGCGGTCGGCGCGCATGCAGCGCTGCGGGAAGGCGGCGATCTCGCGCGCCAGCGCCAACGCCGCCGCCAGCGCCTGGCCGTCGTCGACCACGCGGTTGGCCAGGCCCATGGCCAGCGCCTCGTCGGCGGCCACGGCGCGGCCGCTGAGGATCAGGTCCAGCGCCCGGCCCTGGCCGACGATGCGCGGCAGCCGCACCGTGCCGCCGTCGATCAGCGGCACGCCCCAGCGCCGGCAGTAGACGCCGAACAGCGCGCCGCGCGCCGCCACGCGCAGGTCGCACATCAGCGCCAGCTCCAGCCCGCCGGCCACCGCCGGGCCCTCGACGGCGGCGATCACCGGCTTGCTGAATTCCAGGCGCGTCGGGCCCATGGGCCCGGGGCCGTCGGCCTGCAGCACATGGCGCCGCGCCGGATCGCCCAGGGCCTTGAGGTCGGCGCCGGCGCAGAAGGCGCCGCCAGCACCGGTGAGCACGGCCACAAGGGCCTGCTCGTCGGCCTCGAAGGCCTCGAAGGCGGCGCGCAGCTGCGCTGCCATGGGCCCGTCGACGGCGTTGCGCGCGGCGGGGCGGTTCAGCGTGATGGTCAGCACGGGGCCGTCGCGCTGGCGGAGCACGGCGGTGGTGTCGGCGGTGGTGTCGGCGGTGGTGTCCGCGGCGGGGGCGTTCGGGGCGCGATCGTGCATGGCGGGGCTCGGGCGTGTCGGTGGCGCCCATCGTAGGCCGGGCGCGGGCCGGCGCTTCATGGCCGGTTCATGCGGCGCGGGCACACTCGTGCCCCATGCCGACCGACGCCGCCTCGCAGAGCGCTCCACCACCCGCCCGCCGCCGCTTGCTGCGCGGCGCGCTTGCCGGCGCCGCCGGCCTGGCGCTGCCCACGCTGGCGCTGCGCCATGCGCGGGCCGATGGCGGCGCGCCGCGCTTCGCCCTGGGCATCGCCTCGGGCAGCCCGCGCCCCGACGGCATGGTGTTGTGGACGCGCCTGGCCGGCGACGACCTGCCGGCGCAGGTGCCGGTGTCGTGGGAGCTGGCCGACGACGAGGCGTTCGCGCGCATCGTGGCGCGAGGCAGCGAGACGGCGCTGGCCGAGGACGCGCACTGCGTGCACGCCGAGCCCGCCGGCCTGCCACCCGACCGCTGGTTCTGGTACCGCTTCACGGCGCTGGGCCAGCGCAGTGCCGTGGGCCGCACGCGCAGCGCGCCGGCGCCCGACGCGGCCGTCGACGCGCTGCACTTCGCCATCGCCAGCTGCCAGCGCTGGGACCAGGGCCACTACGCCGCCTGGCGCCATGCGGCGGCCGAGCCGCTGGACCTGCTGCTGTTCCTGGGCGACTACCTCTACGAATACGCCACAGGCGCCAACGCCGTGCGCCCGGTGCGCGGCGGGCTGCTGCGCACGCTGGCCCAGTACCGCGACCGCTACGCGCTGTACAAGGGCGACCCGGCGCTGCAGGCCGCGCATGCCGCCTGCCCGTGGGTCGTGATCTGGGACGACCACGAGGTGGACAACGACTACGCCGGCCTGCAGGGCCAGCGCCTGCAGGGCGACTTCGCCGCGCAGCGCGCCGCCGCCTACCGCGCCTGGTGGGAGCACATGCCGGTGCCGCGGGCGCTGAAGCCGCTGGACGGCAGCGCGCGCATCTTCGGCCGCCTCGACTGGGGCCGGCTGGCGCGGCTGCACTGGCTGGACAGCCGGCAATACCGCGACACGCAGGCCTGCCCCGCGTCCGGCCGCGGCGGCAGCCGCACGCTGGCGCTGGCCGACTGCCCCGAGCTGAAGGACCCGCGCCGCAGCTTGCTGGGCGCTGAACAGGAGGCCTGGCTGGCCGCGGGCTGGAGCACCGAGCGGCCCTGGAACCTGCTGGCCCAGCAGACGCTGATGGCGCGCTTCACCCGCAGCGCGCCGCAGGGCCCCGAGGGCGGCACCTACTGGACCGACGGCTGGGACGGCTACCCGGCGGCGCGCCAGCGCCTGCTGCAGCAGCTGCAGCAGCGCCGGGTGCGGGGTGTGGTGGTGCTGGGCGGCGACGTGCACGCGAACGTCGTGGCCGACCTGAAGGCCGACTTCGACGACCCGGCCGCGCCGCTGCTGGCCACCGAGTTCTGCGGCACCTCGATCAGCAGCCTGGGCGCGGCGCAGTCGCGCGTCGACGCGGTGCTGCCGCACAACCCGCACATCCGCTACGGCCGCAGCGACCAGCGCGGCTACGGGCGCTTCACGCTGCGGCCGCAGCAGCTGCAGGCCCAGCTGCGCGTGGTGCACGACGCCACCGACCCGCACAGCGGCATCGCCGCCGCGGCGCGCTTCGCCGTGGACGCGGCGCGGCCCGGCGCGGAACCGGCCTAGCCCGGGCTGCTGCGTCGCCAGCCCTTCACGGCGCTGACGCCGCCGTCGCAGCGCTGCGACAGCGGCCTGAGATACTGCCCCGCGCCATGCAAGCGATCCTGGCCGTCACCGTCCCGTTCTTCGCGCTGGTGCTGTGCGGCTACCTGGCGGCGCGGCGCCACGTGCTGCCCGAGAGCGCCATCCCCGGGCTGAACGCCTACGTGCTGTACTTCGCGCTGCCCTGCCTGCTGTTCCGCTTCGGCGCCGGCACGCCGGTGCTGGACCTGCTCAACCCGGCGATGCTGGTGGTCTACGTGCTGGTGGCGCTGGGCATCGTGGGCTTCACCATCGCCGTGTCGCTGAATCAACGCGTCGGGCTGAAGGACGCGGCCTTCGGCGCGCTGGTGGCCGCCTTCCCCAACACCGGCTTCATGGGCGTGCCGCTGCTGGTGGCGCTGCTGGGGCCGGCGGCGGCCGGGCCGGTGATCTGCACCATCCTGGCCGACCTGTTCGTCACCAGCAGCCTGTGCATCGCGCTGGCGCAGAGCCAGGGCGAGGGCGGCGCACGCGCCGCCGCGGCGCGTGCGCTGCGCGGCGCCTTGTCCAACCCGCTGCCCTACAGCATCGCGCTGGGTGCGCTGTTCTCGGTGCAGGGCTGGCTGCTGCCCGGGCCCATCGCCAGCTTCGTCGGGCTGCTGGCCGACTCGGCCAGCCCGGTGGCGCTGTTCACCATCGGCGCGGTGCTGTGGCGGGCCGGCCAGCATGCCCATGGGCGCACGGCGCCGCGCGACTTCGTGCCGGTGGTGGCCATCAAGCTGCTGCTGCATCCGCTGCTGGTGTTCCTGCTGGCCGCCGGCGCGCGCCATGCGGGGCTGCCGCTGTCGGGCTTCCAGGTGATGGTGCTGACCCTGGCCGCGGCGCTGCCCAGCGCCAGCAACGTGTCGCTGCTGGCCGAGCGCTACGGCGCCGACAACGGCCGCATCGCGCGCATCATCATGGCCAGCACGGCGGCGGCCTTCGTCAGCTTCTCGCTGCTGGCCTGGGGCTTTGGCGTGCGGCCGGGCTGAGCCTCGGCGGCGCCGCTCCGCGCGGCCGGCTTCAGGCTTGCGCCATCAGCCGTCCAGGCGGATGGCGCCCTGCGCCACATAGTGCTGGTACTCGCCGAGGGTGAGCGTGGCCGCGCCGTTCGCGTCGTCGTCGTGCCAGCTGAGGGTGGCGTCGCGCGGCCCGGTCTGGACCTCGACCGGGCCCTCGGGGATGACCAGCATGGGGCCGTCCCCGGTGCGGAACTCCACCTTGCCGACGATCTGGGCGTTTGCCTTCATGAGCCTCTCCTGGGATGTTCTTCCCCAGCCTGCGACGGGGCAGGGCGTGGCGCGGCAGGACGAGGCCGGCCATCGCCGTAGGACCCCTCCTACGCGCCCGCCTCGCGCTTACGGCGCGGTCCCCGGACGGCGGCCGCGGCTGCCGGCGGCCGGGGCCGCCGCCCGCGGTGCGCGGGCGGCGCGAACTGCGGGGCATTCCCCCGCGTGATCGGGCTTTAGCGGCGCGCCCCGCTGGGCAGACTGCGCGCAGGGGGCGAAGCACCGCCCCGACGATCCCGTCCGCCGCCATGCCCGGTCTCCGTTCCCTGTCTGCCCACGGCCCCGCCCCCTGCACGCGCAGCAGCCGGCGCGCCGCGCTCGGTGCCGCGCGCTGGCGCCACCTGTTGCCGGCGGGCGCCGTGGCGCTGCTGCTGGCGCTGGCCGCCGGCCGCGCCTGGCCGGCCTGCGTCGACGAGGACAAGCTGCCGGCCGCTGCCGCCGGCGCCGAGAAGGCCGCCGCCGCGCCGCTGGCCGACCCGCGCGGCACGCTGCGCGAGCTGGTGCGCGACGCGCTGACACGCAGCCACCAGATGGGCGCGGCCAAGCTGCTGGCCGAGGCGGCGCTGGACGACATCGCCGAGGTGCAGGCCGGCCGGCAGATCCAGGCCACGGTCTCCACCGGCATCGGCCCCGGCGGCACGGTGCTGCCGGGCACCGTCAGCACGCAGCCGCTGCAGCTGCGTGGCCAGCTGCAGGTGACGCAGCTGCTCTACGACGGTGGCCGCATCGACCGCCTGGCCGACTGGCGCACCCAGCTGGCCGAGTCGGCCAAGCATGGCCACCTGGGCCTGCGCGAGCAGATCGCGCTGAACACCGTGGCGCTGGCGCTGGAGCGCAGCCGCTACCGCCAGCATGTGCTGGTCTACGGCCAGTACGTGCGCAAGATGGAATGCCTGGTGCAGGCGCTGGAAGGCATCGTGCAGGCCGACCGCGGCCGCGCCAGCGAGCTGGTGCAGGCACGCAAGACGCTGCAGCAGGCCGAGCTGGCGCAGCAGCAGGCGCAGTCGCAGGTGCGCCAGGTCGACGTGCGGCTGCGCCGCCTGGTCGGCGACGGGCTGCCCGGCACCGAGGGCCTGGCCAGCGTGCTGCTGGAGGTGGCGCCGCTGGGCCAGCTGGTGGCCGAGGTGGAGCAGTCGGCCGAGGTGGCGGCGCTGTCGGCGCAGGCGCTGGCGGCCTACCAGTACGCACGCGCCGTCGAGGCCACCACCAAGCCCCAGGTGAGCTGGATGGTGACCGGCGGCGGCAACGCGCAGCTGGCCGGGCCCGGTGGGCAGAAGCCCTCGGGCAGTTTCTCGGTCGGGCTGGCGGTGAACGTGCCGCTGCTGGCGCCCGGTGCGGCGCCGGCCTCGGAGGCGGCGCGCAAGCGCGCCCGCGCCGCCGAGCTGCAGCGCGCCGAGGCGCTGGAGGGCCGGCGCTTCCGCGTCGCCGAGGTCTACGAGCAGACGGTGACCAGCTTCGAGCGCGCGCGCCGCGTCGGCGCCGTGCTGCGCGACAGCGAGCAGGTGCGCCAGTTCACGCTGCAGCAATGGCAGCAGCTGGGCCGGCGCAGCCTGTTCGACGTGATGTCGGCCGAGGCCGAGCACTTCAACCTGCGCGTGGCCTACGTCAACGCGCTGCACGACGGCCAGCAGCTCAACGCCAACCTGCTGTCGCTGGGCCGCGGCGTGCACGAGTGGCTGCGCTAGCCACGGCCGATCAGCGCGGGAACAGCGCCCGATAGGCCACCGATCTCCGCCGATCGCGCGACGGGCCGGGGCTACAGACTTGCGTGCAACTGCCGAGCCCCCGCGGCGCCCCGCCGCCGGGCCCGGCCGGACCAGCCAGCCTGCCCTCGCCAACCGCCCCCCAGGTCCCGAGCCCATGTCTGCGATCGACAACCTCCACCGCCAGTGGGCGCTGGGCACCGGCCAGCCGCCGGCGCCGGGCGGCGCCGCCGTCGACCCCTTCGCCCGCATCCACCCGCAGGTGGCGGTGCCCGACGACGCGGTGATCAAGAGCGGCGCCTACCTGCACGAGGGCGTGCTGCTGGGTGCCGGCTGCGTCATCGGCCCCAACGTCGCCTTCGTCGACCCGCTGCCCGGCGCCAGTGCGCCCACGGTGGTGGGCCCGCAGGCCTGGATAGGCGCCAACGCCACCATCCACTCCGGCATCACCATCGCCGCCAAGGCCGTGGTGCGGCCGGGCGCGGTGGTCACGCGCTCGGTGCCCCCCAGCGCCATCGTCGACGGCGCGCCGGCGGCCATCGTCGGCTATGTCGGCGTGGCCACCAGCGCGCCGCAGGCCGCCAGCGTGCCGGCGTCGCCGGTGAAGGCGGCCGTCGAGCCCACCCCCGTGCCCGGCGTCAACGTGCACCACCTGCCGCTGGTGCACGACCTGCGCGGCAACCTCACGGTGGGCGAGTTCGAGCGCCAGATCCCCTTCGTCGCCAGGCGCTACTTCATGGTCTTCGGCGTGCCCAACCGCGAGGTGCGCGGCGAGCACGCGCACGTCGAGTGCCACCAGTTCCTGGTCTGCGCCCGCGGCGACTGCGCGGTGATCGTCGACAACGGCCGCGACAAGGCCGAGGTGCTGCTGGACGCGCCCAACAAGGGCCTGCACCTGCCGCCCATGACCTGGGGCATCCAGTACAAACACTCGAGCGACGCGGTGCTGCTGGTGTTCGCCTCGCACTACTACGACCCGGCCGACTACATCCGCGAGTACGCGGACTTCCTGGCCCGCGTGGGCGGCGAGGCCGCCGCGTGAGCCCAGCCGCGATGGCCGAGGCCAGCGTGCGCGAGCGCGCGCCGCAGCTGCGCAAGGCGCGCCGGCTGCGCGGCCACACGCTGGCGCTGCGCGACGCCGGCGTGGCCGACGCCGCCTTCATCCACGCCCAGCGCACGGCGCCGCGCAATGCCGCGCAGCTGTCGGCCACCTCGGCCCGGCTCGAAGACCAGGTGGCCTGGATGCAGCGCTACGCGCAGGCCGAGGGCCAGGCCTACTTCGTCATCGAGACGCTGGCCGGTGCGCCGCTGGGCACGGTGCGCCTGTACGACGCCTTGGGCGACAGCTTCTGCTGGGGCAGCTGGATCCTCGGCGAGCAGGCGGCGCCCACCGCGGCGATGGAGTCGGCGCTGATGGTCTACCGCTATGCGCTGGACCACCTGGGCTTCGTGCGCAGCCACTTCCAGGTCAACCTGGGCAATGCGCCGGTGCGCCGCTTCCACGAGCAGTTCTTCGGCGCCCGCGTGGTCGCCCAGGACGCGCACGAGGTGCATTACGAAGCCTCGCCCGAGGCGCTGCGCGCGGCGCTGCAGCGCTGGGTGCGTTACCTGCCGAACGGCATCGTGGTGGAGGGCTGAGGTGATTCCCTTTCTAGACTTGAAGGCGATCAACGCCCAGCAGCGCGAGGCGCTGCGCCAGGCCTTCGACCAGGTGCTGGACTCGGGCTGGTACGTGATGGGCGAGCAGCTCAAGGCCTTCGAGGCCGAGTACGCCGCCTGGTGCGGCGCCGCGCACTGCGTGGGCGTGGCCAACGGCCTGGACGCGCTGAGCCTGGCGCTGCGCGCGCTCGACGTGGGCCCGGGCGACGAGGTCATCGTGCCCAGCAACACCTACATCGCCACCTGGCTGGCGGTGAGCCAGCTGGGCGCCACGCCGGTGCCGGTGGAGCCCGACCCGGCCACCTGCAACATCGACCCCCGGCTGATCGAAGCCGCGATCACGCCGCGCACCAAGGCCATCATGCCGGTGCACCTGTACGGCCAGCCGGCCGAGATGGCGCCCATCCTGGCCATCGCCCGCCGCCACGGCCTGCGCGTGGTCGAGGACGGCGCGCAGGCGCATGGCGCCGTCTACCAGGGCCGCCGCCTGGGCGCCCATGGCGACGCCGTGGCCTGGAGCTTCTATCCGGGCAAGAACCTGGGCGCGCTGGGCGACGGCGGCGCCGTCACCACGAATGACGCCGCCATCGCCGAGCGCCTGCGCGTGCTGCGCAACTACGGCTCGCGGGTCAAGTACCACAACGAGGTGGTCGGCACCAACTCGCGGCTGGACGAGCTGCAGGCGGCGCTGCTGCGCGTGAAGCTGCCGCAGCTCGACGCCGACAACCAGCGCCGTGCCGCCATCGCGGCGCAGTACCTGGCCGGCCTGCGTGGCCCCGGCCTGGTGCTGCCCCAGGTGGCCGCGGGCTGCGAGCCGGTCTGGCACCTGTTCGTCGTGCGCCACCCGCAGCGCGACGCGCTGGCGCGGCGCCTGGCCGAGGCCGGCGTGGGCACCGTCATCCACTACCCGGTGCCGCCGCACCGGCAGCCGGCCTATGCGGCACTGGGCATGGCCGAGGGCAGCCTGCCGGTGTCCGAGGCCCTGCACCGCGAGGTGCTGAGCCTGCCCATGGGCCCGACCCAGAGCGACGAACAGACGCAGGCCGTGGTCGCCGCGGTCAACGACGCCGCGGCCGCGCTGGCCCAGGCCCCCGAGCCCGCCGCCGCCTGACCCGAATCCCCAACCCCCACCCGAACCCCGAGGTAGCCGAGATGGAAGCGCAACTGCAGACCGTGTTCGCCGAGGAACTGGGCATCGCCCCCGACCTCGTCAACGACGACCTGCGCTACGGCGAATCGCCCGAGTGGGACTCGGTGGCGCACATGGCCCTGGTGGCCGCCATCGAGGCCCGCTTCGACATCATGATCGACGCCGACGACGTGATCGACATGAGCAGCTTCGCCGCCGCCCGGCGCATCGTCCAGAAGTACCGCCAGGCCTGAGCATGTCGGCGCGGGTGGTCTTCGTCACCGGCGCCTCGCGCGGCATCGGCCTGGCCACGGCGCAGGCCTTTGCCGCCGACGGCGCCCAGCTGGTGCTGCACGCGCGCAGCGCCGAGTCCCTGGCGCCGGCGCGCGACGCGGTGCGGGCCGCCGGTGCGCCCGAGCCGCTGTGCCTGCCCTACGACCTGGCCGACGCCGACGCCGGCAAGGCCGCCTTCCAGGCCGTGTTCCGCCAATTCAAGCGCCTGGACGTGCTGGTCAACAACGCCGGCGTGATGGTGCCCGGGCTGCTGGGCATGGTCAGCGCGCAGTCGCTGGCGCAGACGCTGGACGTGGATCTGGCCGCCGCCATCCTGCACCTGCAGGGCGCGGCGCAGCTGATGAAGCGCAGCGGCGGCGGCAGCATCGTCAACATCTCGTCCATCGTCGGCCGCTACGGCTACCCCGGCCAGGTGGCCTACAGCGCGGCCAAGGCCGGGCTGATCGGCGCCACGCTGGCGGCGGCCAAGGAGCTGGCGCCGGCCGGCATCCGCGTCAACGCCGTCGCGCCGGGCTACATAGACACCGACCTCAACCGCGGCCACGCGCCGGCGGTGCACGCGCAGAACCTGTCCCTGGTGCGCATGCAGCGCATGGGCCGCGCCGACGAGGTGGCGCAGGTGGTGCGCTTCCTGGCCGGCGACGGCGCGTCCTACGTCACCGGGCAGGTGATCGGGGTGGACGGGGGGATGTCTCTGTGAGCCTTGAGCTCTTGCGCCACGACCTGCCGGCGGCGCCGGCGGTGGTCGACGAGGCCGGCCGCACCTTGAGCTATGCGGCGCTCGACGAGCGCGTGGCCGTCGCCGCCGAGGCGCTGCGCGCGCGGGGCCCGCGGCTGCTGGGCGCGCTGTTCTCCAGCAACACGCTGGCCAGCCTGGTCAGCTACCTGGCCGCGCTGCGCGCCGGCCATGTGCCCCTGCTGCTGCCGCAGGACCTGCCGGTGCCGCTGCGCCAGGCCCTGCTCGACGGGTATCGGCCGGCCTGGGTCGCCGGCGCCGGGCTGGGCGCCGACACGCTGCCCGGCAGCGGCATCGAGCTGCTGTGGAACGAACACGCCGATGCCTCGCCGCTGCACCCCGACCTGGCCCTGCTGCTGAGCACCTCGGGCAGCACCGGCAGCGCGCGCCTGGTGCGGCTGTCGGGCGCCGCCGTGCGTGCCAATGCCCAGAGCATCGTCGAGTACCTGGGGCTGGACGAGCACGAGCGCACCGTCACCACGCTGCCGCCCTCGTACTCCTATGGGCTGTCGGTGATCAACAGCCACCTGCTGGCCGGCGGCTGCCTGGTGCTCAACGAGCACAGCGTGCTGTCGCGCGAGTTCTGGGCCCTGTGCGAACAGCACCGCCCCACGTCGCTGGCCGGGGTGCCGGCCACGCACCAGATGCTGCAGCGCGCCGGCATCGCCCGCATGGCGCTGCCCGGGCTGCGCACGCTGACCCAGGCCGGCGGCGCGCTGGGCGAGAAGCTGGCCGGCACGCTGTGCGCGATGGCCCAGGAGCGCGGCTGGCGCTTCTTCGCCATGTACGGCCAGACCGAGGCCACGGCGCGCATCAGCTACGTGCCGCCCGAGCGGCTGGCGCACAAGCTGGGCGCTATAGGCATCGCCATCCCGCGCGGCGCGTTGTCGCTGGACGGCGCCAACGGCGAGCTGCTCTACCGCGGCCCCAACGTGATGATGGGCTACGCCAGCGGCCGCGCCGACCTGGCGCGCGGCGACGATCTGGGCGGCGTGCTGCGCACTGGCGACCTGGGCCGTGTCGACGCCGACGGCTTCTTCCACGTCACCGGCCGGCTCAAGCGCTTCGTCAAGCTGGCCGGCAAGCGCATCGGGCTGGACGAGGTGGAGCGTGCGCTGCAGCAGGCGCTGGACCTGCCGGTGTCGGCCAGCGGCGCCGACGACCGCCTGGTCGTCTGGCTGGAAGGCGGCGACGCGCAGGCCGCGTTGCGCGCGGCGGCCTTCGTGCGCGACAGCTACGGCCTGCACCGCTCCTTGTTCCGCGTGGCCAACGTGCCCAGCCTGCCGCTGCTGGCCAACGGCAAGAAGGATTACCGACCGTTGCTGGAGGCTGCGTGAACGCCGTCGCCGAAGCCGAACGACACGCGCTGGCGGAGGCTGCACCGGCGGCGGCCCCGGCCGGCGAGCGCCCCGCGCTGGACTTCGACCTGGCCGCGCCCTACGGTCTGGCGGCGCCGGCCAAGCAGGCCAAGCTGCTGGCCGCGCTGAACCGCCTCACGGCCTGGCATGCCCAGCGCTGCGAGCCCTACGGCCGCATCGTCGAGCGCCTGTTCGACGCCGGCGACGCACCCACGCGTGAAGACCTGCCCTACCTGCCGGTGCGCCTGTTCAAGACGCTGGAACTGCGCAGCGTGCCGCGTGACGAGGTGTTCAAGACCCTGAACTCCAGCGGCACCACCGGCGCCGCCGTCTCGCGCGTGTTCCTCGACCGCGAGACCGCCGCGCGCCAGACGCGCGTGCTGGCCGCCATCATGGCCAGCTTCATCGGCCGCCAGCGCCTGCCCATGGTGATCGTCGACAGCGCCAGGCTGCTGCAGGACCGCACGCGCTTCAACGCCCGCGCCGCCGGCATCCTGGGCTTCTCGACCTTCGGCCGCAACCACTTCCACTGCCTCGACGAACACCTGGCGCTGGATGCCGACGGGCTGCAGGCCTTCCTCGACCAGCACCGCGGCACGCCGGTCTTCGCCTTCGGCTTCACCTTCATCGTCTGGCAGGCCCTGATGTTGGCCGCGGCGCGTGCCGGCCGCCGCTTCGATTTCGGCCCCGGCAGCACCCTGGTGCATGGCGGCGGCTGGAAGCGCCTGGCCGACCAGCGGGTGGACAACGACCAATTCAAGCGCCGGCTTCGCGAGCAGCTGGGCATCGAGCGCGTGATCAACTACTACGGCATGGTCGAGCAGGTGGGCTCGGTGTTCATGGAGTGCGAGCACGGCCACCTGCACGCGCCGGTGTTCGCCGACGTGGTGATCCGCGACCCGGTCACGCTGCAGCCTTTGCCGCCCGGGCAGACCGGGCTGGTGCAGGTGCTCAGCGCGCTGCCGCTGAGCTACCCCGGCCACTCGATCCTGACCGAGGACCTCGGGGTGCTGCACGGCGAGGACGACTGCCCCTGCGGCCGCGCCGGCCGCCACTTCTCGGTGCTGGGGCGGCTGCCGCAGGCCGAGCAGCGCGGCTGCAGCGACACGAGGGTGCTGTGATGGGCATGTCCCTGTCGGCCGAGCTGAAGGACCCGCAGGCCGGGCTCGTGCCCATCCTGGGCTGGCCCGCCGACGAGCCCTTCGACGCGCTGCTGGCGCGGCTGGCGGCGCTGCCCGCCTGGCGGCCCTTCGACCCGCGCGCCCTGGCCTTCGTCGAGCGCTTCTCGCAGCGCCTGCTGACCACCCGTGCCGTGCGCCAGCACCCCGAGCTGATGGCCCTGGGCCACTGGTTCCGCGGCGCCCACCTGCGCCGTTTGGCCGAGGGGCTGGAGGCGCGGCCCGACGCGATGGTGCTGGGCCGCGGCCTGGCCTTCCACGTCGCGCCGTCCAACGTCGACTCGGTGTTCCTGTACTCGTGCCTGATCTCGTTGCTGGCCGGCAACGCCAACCTGGTGCGGCTGTCGCGCAAGCCCAATGCGGCGCTGCAGCGGGTCACCGAGGTGCTGGCCGCCGTGCTGGACGAGGACGTGGGCCGCGAAGTCGCCGGCCGCATCGTGCTGCTGAGCTACGGCCACGACGCCGCCATCACCCAGGCGATCTCGGCGCAATGCCTGCTGCGCGTGGTCTGGGGCGGCGACGCCACCGTGGCCGCGCTGCGCGCCGTGCCGCTGCGGCCCACGGCGGTGGAGCTGTGCTTCGCCAACCGCTTCTCGGCCGCGGCGCTGGGAGCCGATGCCGTGCTGCAGGCCGATCACCAGGCCTTCGATCGACTGGTTCGCCACTTCGCCGACGACGCCTTCTGGTTTGACCAGCAGGCCTGTTCGTCGCCGCGCTGGCTGGCCTGGATAGGCGACGACGCGGCGGTCGATGCCGCGCAGGCGCGCTTCTGGCCGGCGCTGCGGCAGCTGCTGCAGCGGCGCCTTCAGACCGACGCCGTGGCCAACACCGGGGCCATGGCCATGGACCGGCTCACGGCGGTGTTCGAGTACGCCGCCGGCGCGCATGCCCGGCCTGCTGCCGAGGCGGGCACACCCCGCATCGCCTTCCCGCAGCGCCTGGCCGCCGAGCAGGGGCTGCACGCCGAGCACCGTGCCCGCCACTGCGGCAACGGCCTGTTCCTGGAGCAGCGCGCGCCCACGCTGGTGGCCACCGCGGCGCAGTTCGCCGACCGCGACCAGACCCTGGCCGTCTACGGCATCGGCCGCGCCGAACTCGAGGCCTTCGTGCTGGCGCTGGGCCCGCGCGCCATCGACCGCATCGTGCCCGTGGGGCAGGCGCTGGCCTTCTCGTCGCTGTGGGACGGGCAGGACCTGTTCACCGCCTTCACCCGCCGCATCCTGATCACGCTGCCGGCCTGAGTCCGGGGCAGCGCCAGCGCATGAAGATCCTCACCGTCATCCCGGCCTACAAGCCCACCTACCTGGCCGAGACGCTGCTGGCGCTGCAGCGCCAGACGGTGAAGCCCGACAAGGTGGTCTTCAGCGACGACAGCCCCGGGCAGGTGTTCGCGCCGCTCCTGGCCTCGGCGGAGATGGCGCCGCTGGCGCAGGGGCTGGACATCGAGGTGGTGGCCGGCCCGCGCCAGGGCGCCTTCGCCAACTGGCGGCAGTCGGTGCAGCTGGTGGGCTCGCGTTGCGAGTTCTTCCACCTGCTGTGCGACGACGACGTGATGTACCCCAACTTCTACGAGCGCCACCTGCACGCCCATGCACACGGCAACTTCGGCGTCTCGGTGAGCCGGCGCTGGACCGCCGACGAGGCCGGCCGGCCGCAGCGCGACCTGCCGGTGCCGCCGGCGGTGGCCAACCACGGCGCCAGCCTGATGGCCCTGGACGCCGGCGTGATGTTCATGTCCACCTGCGCCCGCGGCACCAACTGGCTGGGCGAGGTCTCCAACGCGCTGTACCGCGCCGACGCGGCGCCGCTGATCGGCGACCCGCAGGTCGGCGGCATCGGCTACCTCGGGCTGGAGGACATCGGCTCCTTCCTGTGCAGCAGCCTGACGCGCCCGGTCTGCTACATCAACGACCACCTGGGCTACTTCCGCACCAGCGCCAGCCAGGCCTCGTCCCAGCACTACGGCCGGCCGCTGAAGCTGGCCTTCCTGGCCTACCTGGCGCTGAGCCTGATCGGTCGCAACGCCGGCCACCTGAACGACGAGCAGGTGCGCGGCTGCCTGCAGCTGGTGGGCACCGGCGTGCTGACCCACTACGCCAACCAGGACGACATGCAGGACGCCTGCGCCGTGCTGCGCGACTGGCTGCAGGGCGCGCCCGGCGCCGAAGACCGCTTCCTGCAGGTCTGGCAGGCCTACTCCGGCTACCCGGCAATGGCCTGAGCAGCGCGTCGCGGGCTGTCCGGCCCGCGGAGATGGCCCGCGGAGATGGCCCGCGAAGGCGGCCGATCTCCCGCGACCGCGCAACGGCGCGGCAGGCCAGACTGCGCCAGCCTCCGCAGCCCGACATGCGGGAGCCGGGTCCCGCCCCTGTGCGGCGGCCCTCCGAGACGAACGCCGCCCTGCGGCACCGGTTGCGCAAACGCCTTGCGCCGGTCACGCCAACCGCGCCGCGCCGGCGCAATACCTGCGATGAAGCCTCGTCTCGCCCGCTACACCGAGTTCATGCAGCGCACGCCGCCGCTGGAGGTCGAGAGCTGGGTGCGCAGCCTGCTGCTGCAGTACTTCTTCCACATCTCGAACAAGGCCATGGTCGAGGTCACCGGGCTGGCCCCGGGCCAGGCGCCGCGGCTCAACGTGGTGGCCCCGGCGGTGTTCAAGGGCCAGGGGCGCGTGCGCGTGGCGGCCAGCGCCATCCTGGGCTGGAACCAGTCGCCCTTCAACCACCGCTGCAGCCACTTCGAGGCGCGCAACCCCGGCGCGGTGATCGAGATCGGCGACAAGACGACGATCAACAACGCCGCCGTGCTGGTGGCCGAGGGCGCCGGCATACGCATCGGCGCGCGCTGCCTGATCGGCACCGAGTTCCAGGCCATGGACTCCAACGCCCACGAGCTGGAGCTGGGCCGCCGCCACATGGCCGACACGCGTACCGGCCAGGTGGTGGTGGGCGACGACGTGTTCATCGGCTCGCGCGTCACGCTGCTCAAGGGCTGCCGCATCGGCGACGGCTGCGTGGTGGCCGCCGGCGCGGTGGTGTCGCCGCGCTTCGAGGCGCCGGCCATGAGCATCGTGGCCGGCAACCCGGCGCGCGTGGTGGGCAAGGTCCAGGCGCAACAGCCGCCCGAGGCCGGCAGCGCGCCGCACGCCGTCGCGCCCACCTGAGACGCCGCCGCGCGGCGCCGCAAGCCCAGGCCGCGGCGGAATGACACGAGGCCCGGCACTGCCGGGCCTCGTCGTTTCTGCGTCGGCTGGATCGTCGCGGCCCGCCAGGGCCGCGACCCCGCCACGTCAGATCAGCGGCACCATCTGCTCCAGGTCGTCGCCGGGGCGGCGCAGCGCCGCGGTGGCGAGCGCCGGGTTGGCCGCCGTGGCCGTCGGCGCGGCCGCCGGCGCCGCGGCGCCCAGCAGCTGCTCGCTGGGTCCGGCCAGCAGGTCGCCCAGGGCCGGGGCCTTGGCGTCGACCTTGCCGAACCAGACGTCGGCCATCGCGTGCTGGCTGCCGTCGGTCGCCGTCCAGCTGGAGACCATGCCGATGAAGTTGCCGTTCTGCACCTGGTCGCTGAGCAGGTAGCCCAGGTCCAGCTCGGCGACGCCCATCTCGGCCAGGCCCTTGAGCTCGCCGGCGTCGGTGATGCCGTCGCCGTTGGCGTCTATCCACAGCTTCAGCTCGTTCCAGTTGGCGTCGAGTGCGTTGACCTTGCCGTCGCCGTTGCTGTCCTCCAGCCCCAGCGCGGCGTAGCCGTTGCCCATGCGCTGGCCCTGCGCGTTGCGCGTGGCCACGCCGTAGAGCTCGCTGCCGTCGTTGATGATGCCGTCGCCGTTGCGGTCACGGGCCAGCAGCGCGTTGCCCGCGGCCACCCAGCCCACCTGCTGCGCGTTGCCGGTGGCGTTCAGGTCGAACATCACGCCGTCCTTGGCGGCCACGGTCTGGATGCCGATGCCCGACAGGTCCAGCACCAGCGGGCTGGCCACCAGCATCGCGTCGAGCTGCTGCGAGCTCATCGCCTGCACGTCGGCGCTCTCGAAGGCGGCGACCTGGGCCATCGACATCGCCGTGATCTGGGCCGTGGTCAGGCCCGGGATCTGGTCGGTGGTGAAGGCCACGATCTGGTCGGTGGTCAGGCCGGCCATCTGCGAGGTCGCCAGGGCGCCGATGTCGGCGCTGCTCAGCGATGCGAACTGCGTCGTCGTCAGCGCGGCGATCTGGGTGGTCGACAGCGCGCGCAGCTGCTCGCTGGTCAGCACGTCCAGGTCGGCGGTGTCCAGCGACGCCAGCTGCGTGGTGGTCAGCGCGCGGATCTGGCCGGTGGTCAGCGCCGCCAGGTCGGCAGACTCCATGGCCGCCAGCTGGTCGGTGGTGATCGCGGCGATCTGCGCCGTGGTCATCTTCGCGAACTGGTCCGTGGTGAAGACGTTCAGGTCGGTGGTGGACAGGCCGGCCAGCTGGGCGGTTGTCAGTGCGGCCACCTGGGCCGTGCTCAGGCCCTGCAGCTGGTCGCTGGTCAGCGCGTCCAGCTGCGTCGAGCTCAGCGCGGCGATCTGGTTGCTGGTGAAGCCGCGCAGCGCCGTGGTGCCGATGGCCACCAGGTCGACGGTCTCCAGCGCCGCCAGCTGCGCGGTCGACAGCGCAGCCAGCTGGGTGCTGGTCAGCACGGCCGCCTGGTCGCTGGTCAGCGCCACCACCTGGTCGGTGGTCAGGGCGCGAATCTGCGTGCTGGTCAGCGCCGTGAGGTCGGCCGTCTCCATCGCGACCAGCTGCGCCGTGGTGATCGCAGCGATCTGCGCCGTGGTCAGCTTGGCGAACTGGGCCGAGGTCAGCGCGTTGAGGTCGTCGGTGTTCAGGCCGGCGATCTGCGCCGTGCCCAGTGCCGCCAGATGCTGCGTGCTCAGGCTCTGCAGCTGGTCGGTGGTCAGCGCGTCGAGCTGGGCCGAGGTCAGCGCCTGGATCTGGGCGCTGCTCATGCCGCGCAGCGCAGCGGTGCCGATGGCGGCCAGGTCGACGGTCTCCATCGCGGCGACGGCGGCGGTGGACAGGCCGGCGACCTGCACGCTGGTCAGCGCGGCGGCCTGGTCGCTGGTCAGGGCGACGACCTGGTCGCTGGTGAGCGCACGGGCCTGGGCGCTGGTGAGCGCGACGAGGTCGGTGGTCTCCAGCGTCGAGACCTGGGCGGTCGTCAGGGCGGCCACCTGGGCGGTGGTCATCTTGGCGAACTGGGCGCCGGTGAGGGCGTTGAGGTCGGCGGAGTTCAGGCCGGCGAGCTGGGCGGTGGTCAGCGCAGCGACCTGCTGCGTGGTCAGGGCCTGGAGCTGGTCGGTGGTGAGGGCGTCGAGTTGCGACGAGGTCAGGGCGGCGACCTGGGCGGTGCTCAGGCCACGCAGGGCGGTGGTGCCGATGGCGGCCAGGTCCACGGTCTCCATGGCGGCGATGGCGGCGGTGGAGATGCCCGAGAGCTGGCTGCTGGTCAGCGCGGCGGCCTGGTCGGAGGTCAGCGCGACGACCTGGTCGCTGGTCAGCGCGCGGGTCTGGGCCGAGGTGAGCGCGGCGAAGTCGGCGCTCTCCAGCGTGCTGACCTGCGAGGTGGTCAGCGCGGCGACCTGGGCCGTGGTGAGCTTGGCGAACTGGGCGCTGGTCAGCGCGTTGAGGTCGGCGGAGCCCCAGCCGGCGAGCTGGGTGGTGGTGAGCGAGGCGACCTGCTGGGTGGTCAGCGCGGCGATCTGGTCGGAGTTGAGCGCGGCGAGCTGGTCGGAGTTGAGGGCACGCAGGGCCGAGGTGGACAGGGCGGCGAGGTCGGCGGTCTCCAGCGCGGCGACCTGGTCGGAGGTGAGCGCGGCGGCCTGGGCCGAGGTGAGCTTGGCGAACTGGGCGCTGGTCAGCGCGTTGAGGTCGGTGCTGGACAGCGTGCTGACCTGGTGGGTGCTCAGGGCGGCGACCTGGGCGGTGCTGAGGCCTTGCAGCTGGTCGGTGGTGAGCGCCGCCAGCTGATCCGAGGTCAGGGCCTGGACCTGGGCGGTGGACAGGCCACGCAGGGCGGCGGTGGACATCGCGGCCAGGTCGATGGTCTCGATGGCGGCGACGGCGGCGGTGGACAGGCCCGAGACCTGGGCGCTGGTGAGCGCGGCGGCCTGGTCGGAGGTCAGCGCGACGACCTGGTCGGAGCTCAGCGCGCGGGTCTGGGCGCTGGTCAGCGCGGCGAGGTCGGCGGTCTCCAGCGCGGCGACCTGGGTGGTCGACAGCGAGGCGATCTGGGCGGTGGTGAGCTTGGCGAACTGCGCCGTGGTGAGGGCGTTGAGGTCGTCGGTGCTCAGGTTGGCCAGCTGCGGCGCGGTGGTCAGCGCGGCGATCTGGGCGGTGCTGAGGGCCTGCAGCTGGTCGGTGGTCAACGCCGCCAGCTGGTCCGAGGTGAGGGCCTGGACCTGGGTGCTGGTGAGGCCACGCAGCGCGGCGGTGGACATCGCCGCGAGGTCGATGGTCTCGATGGCGGCGACGGCGGCGGTGGACAGGCCGGCGACCTGCACGCTGGTCAGCGCGGCGGCCTGGTCGCTGGTCAGGGCGACGACCTGGTCGCTGGTGAGCGCACGGGCCTGGGCGCTGGTGAGCGCGACGAGGTCGGTGGTCTCCAGCGTCGAGACCTGGGCGGTCGTCAGGGCGGCCACCTGGGCGGTGGTCATCTTGGCGAACTGGGCGCCGGTGAGGGCGTTGAGGTCGGCGGAGTTCAGGCCGGCGAGCTGGGCGGTGGTCAGCGCAGCGACCTGCTGCGTGGTCAGGGCCTGGAGCTGGTCGGTGGTGAGGGCGTCGAGTTGCGACGAGGTCAGGGCGGCGACCTGGGCGGTGCTCAGGCCACGCAGGGCGGTGGTGCCGATGGCGGCCAGGTCCACGGTCTCCATGGCGGCGATGGCGGCGGTGGAGATGCCCGAGAGCTGGCTGCTGGTCAGCGCGGCGGCCTGGTCGGAGGTCAGCGCGACGACCTGGTCGCTGGTCAGCGCGCGGGTCTGGGCCGAGGTGAGCGCGGCGAAGTCGGCGCTCTCCAGCGTGCTGACCTGCGAGGTGGTCAGCGCGGCGACCTGGGCCGTGGTGAGCTTGGCGAACTGGGCGCTGGTCAGCGCGTTGAGGTCGGCGGAGCCCCAGCCGGCGAGCTGGGTGGTGGTGAGCGAGGCGACCTGCTGGGTGGTCAGCGCGGCGATCTGGTCGGAGTTGAGCGCGGCGAGCTGGTCGGAGTTGAGGGCACGCAGGGCCGAGGTGGACAGGGCGGCGAGGTCGGCGGTCTCCAGCGCGGCGACCTGGTCGGAGGTGAGCGCGGCGGCCTGGGCCGAGGTGAGCTTGGCGAACTGGGCGCTGGTCAGCGCGTTGAGGTCGGTGCTGGACAGCGTGCTGACCTGGTGGGTGCTCAGGGCGGCGACCTGGGCGGTGCTGAGGCCTTGCAGCTGGTCGGTGGTGAGCGCCGCCAGCTGATCCGAGGTCAGGGCCTGGACCTGGGCGGTGGACAGGCCACGCAGGGCGGCGGTGGACATCGCGGCCAGGTCGATGGTCTCGATGGCGGCGACGGCGGCGGTGGACAGGCCCGAGACCTGGGCGCTGGTGAGCGCGGCGGCCTGGTCGGAGGTCAGCGCGACGACCTGGTCGGAGCTCAGCGCGCGGGTCTGGGCGCTGGTCAGCGCGGC
>VFQQ010000637.1_pt1 | contig 64070 bp, 66 predicted proteins | sample 3512341 | NCBI WGS metagenome assembly VFQQ01 (sample SAMN10412373, study PRJNA504923) | tailings metagenome | isolation source: Relicate 2 Philex TSF1 revegetated site | place: Philippines: Tuba, Benguet | collected 2017-08-29 | reverse complement strand
TAGGCCGTGTTTACATTCACACTTCCCTAAAGGGTAAAAGTCTGATTCAAGATGCTGGCTGGAGGGAGGTCAGCATGGATGGAACGACAGGAACTGAGTGACGCGGTTTGGGCCCGGATAGCGCCGCATTTGCCTGGCAAGGCGACAGACCCCGGGCGGACCGGACGGGATAATCGGTTGTTTCTGGAAGCGATCCTGTGGCTGGCGCGGTCGGGCGCGCATTGGCGTGTCCTGCCCAAGGAGTTTGGCCGCTGGCACACGGTTTATCAGCGCTTCAACCGGTGGTGCCGCAATGGCGTTTGGGAGAATCTTTTCAAAGTGTTGAGCGATGACGCCGACTTCGAATACATCCTCGTCGACAGCACCATCGTGCGCGCCCATCAACACAGTGCCGGCGCCCCAAAAAAAGCGATCGATCCGAAGATCGGTTTGAAGCTCACGCGCTGGGACGGTCAAAAGGTGGCTTGAGCACCAAGGTCCATGCCGCCACCGATGCCCTGGGCAACCCGGTTCGCTTCATCCTGACTGGTGGTGAACGTAACGACATCACTCAGATCGAAGGCCTGCTCGACGGATTGCAGGCCCATCATGTCCTTGCCGACAAGGGATATGACGGGCAGCGCGCCATGGACGCCATCGCTGCCAGCGGCGCAAAGCCCGTCGTCCCACGCCGCACCACCACCGCCAAATGGCGCAGCTTCGATCCCCATCTCTATAAGGAACGAAACCTCATCGAACGCTTCTTCAACAAGATCAAACACTTCAGACGCATAGCAACCCGCTACGACAAACTGGCTCGTAACTACGCTGGCTTCCTCAATCTCGTCGCAGCAATCAAATTATGCCTTTGAATGTAAACGCGGCCTAGGCCCGGAATGGTGAATTCCGGGCCGACGCTGGCCCCGGGCAGTTTGGCATAATGCGCCATGGCAGCATCGAGATCGGGCACGGCAAGGCCGATATGGTGCAGCTTGCCGATGCTGGGATCCGATGCCGCCATGGTCATGCTCACACCCGTTCGATGATCATGGCGATACCCTGGCCCACACCGATGCACATGGTGCAGAGCGCGTAGCGGCCGCCGGTCCGCTCCAACTGGTTCAGCGCCGTGGTGATCAGCCGCGCCCCGCTCATGCCGAGCGGGTGGCCGAGCGCGATGGCGCCGCCATTGGGATTGACATAGGTGGCATCGTCGGGGAGGCCAAGGCCACGCAGCACGGCCAGGGCCTGGGCGGCGAAAGCCTCGTTCAACTCGATCACATCCATGTCGCGGATGCTGAGTCCGGCTTTGGCCAGCACCTTCTCGGTCGCCGGCACCGGGCCATAACCCATGATACGCGGCGCCACGCCGGCCACCGACGTGGCGATGATGCGGCCGCGCGGCGTCAGGCCATGGCGGCGGGCGGCGTTTTCCGAGGCAAGCAGAATGGCGCAGGCGCCGTCATTGACGCCCGAGGCATTGCCGGCGGTGACGGTGCCGCCCTGGCGGAACGGCGTCGGCAGCTTGGCCAACGCTTCAATGGTGGTGTCGCGCGGATGCTCGTCGCGGTCCACCACCACCGGATCGCCCTTGCGGCTCGGGATCGTCACCGGGGTGATCTCGGCCTCGAACAGGCCCAGGCGCTGGGCATTCAGCGCGCGCTGCTGGCTGCGCAGCGCGAAGGCATCCTGATCCGGGCGGTTGATCTGGAATTGCTCGGCCACGTTCTCGGCGGTTTCCGGCATCGAATCAACGCCGTATTTCTGCTTCATCAGCTTGTTGACGAAGCGCCAGCCGATGGTGGTGTCATAGATTTCCGCCGTGCGCGAAAAGGCGCTTTCCGCCTTTGCCATCACAAACGGGGCGCGGCTCATGCTTTCCACGCCGCCGGCAATGCAGAGGTCGAGTTCGCCGGTGCGGATGGCGCGGGCGGCGGCCGAGGTGGCCTCGATGCCGGAACCGCACAGCCGGTTCACGGTGGCGCCCGGCACCATGTCGGGCAGGCCCGAGAGCAGCGCCGACATGCGCGCCACGTTGCGGTTATCCTCGCCGGCCTGGTTGGCGCAGCCATAGATCACATCGTCGATCTGGCTCCAGTCCACGCTGGGATTGCGCTGCATCAGCGCCTTGATCGGGATGGCGCCAAGATCATCGGCCCGCACCGGGCTGAGCGCGCCGCCATAACGGCCGATGGGCGTGCGGATGGCATCGCAGATGAAGGCTTCTGTCATTTTTCTCTCCCTAAGGTCTGGTTGACAGTTGCGAAAATTCGGGTCGGTTCAGACCGTCAGTGGCGGTGTGCGGCCGAGCACGGCGGCATAGAGTTCTGCATCGACATTGCCGCCGGAAGCCACCGCCACCACGGTCTTGCCACGGATCAGCTCGCGCCGATGCAGCAGGGCGGCCAGGGCCGCAGCGCCACCCGGCTCGATCACCAGCTTGAAATAGTGGAAGGCGGTGCTCATCGCCACTTCCACTTCGGCATCGGTGGCGGTGATACCGCCCTTCAGCAGGCGGCGCATCACGGCAAAGGTGATATCGCCCGGGGTCGGCGCCATCAGGGCATCGCAGAAGCTGGGCGGTGCATCGGCCGCCACTTTCTGCTTGCTGCCGCTGGCCAGAGAGCGGGTGATGTCGTCAAAATCCGCCGGCTCGCCGGCAAAGACCTGGCAGGTCGGATGCCGGGTTTCCATCACCAGGGCGATGCCGGAAATCAGCCCGCCGCCCGAGGAGCCGGCGGCGATGATATCCGGTTTCAGGCCGCGTTCGGCCAGTTGCGCATCCACTTCCAGCCCCACGGTGCCTTGGCCGCAGATGATATGCGGATCGTCGAAGGGCGGCACCAGGGTCATGCCGCGTTCCTGCATATATTTAGTCGCGATGCCTTCGCGGCTTTCCTTCCAGCGGTCATACAGCACCACTTCGGCGCCATAGGCGCGGGTATTCGCTACCTTGATCGCCGGCGCATCCGAAGGCATCACGATCACCGCCGGGGTGCCGCAGAGCTTGGCGGCATAGGCCACGCCCTGAGCATGGTTGCCGGAGGAGAAGGCGACCACGCCGCGCTGGCGTTCCTCGGCATTCAGGCGGCTGAGGCGGTTATAGGCGCCGCGAAACTTGAACGAGCCGGTCAACTGCATGGGCTCGGCCTTCACCAGCAGGCGGCAGCCGAGAATGTCGTTCAGCAGCGGGCTTTCGCAGAGTGGGGTGGGCAAAGCCACGCCGCGCAATTGCTTTGCCGCATCCTCCACATCCGCAAGGGTGGGCAGCGGCGGCAGGTTGGCGGGCGCGTTCATGGCATCCTCTTTGTCTTGAAAAATGGCGTGGTGGTCAGTCGCCGAGCGCGACACCTTCGCGGCGTGGATCGGCGCCGCCGGCCCAGACCCAGGGGGGAGAACCGGCGCGGCGCCAGATTACATGCAGGCCACTGGTCATTTCCAGGCTTTGGCTCTGATGACCAAGTCGCGCCAGGCCTGCCGCCCAGGCCGGATCGGCGCCGGTTTCGATCTCGGTCGGGCCATTGCGGCTGCCGATATGCGGCAGTGATACCGCCGCCTGCGGCCCCAATCCCTTATCCAGCAGCAGCAGCAGGGTCTGCGCCACATAGCCGATGATCTGGCTGCCGCCGGGCGAGCCTGCGGCGCCGAGTAGCGCGCCGCGCGGATCAAATACCAGGAAGGGCGCCATCGAGGAGCGCGGCCGTTTGCCGGCCTCGACCCGATTGGCCACGGCATGGCCATCCAGGCTGGGGCGGAAGGAAAAGTCGGTGAGCTGGTTGTTGAGCAGGAAGCCGCCGACCAGCAGGCGGGCGCCGAAGGCATCCTCGATGGTGGTGGTCATGCTGACCGCATTGCCCCAGGCATCGATGATCGAGATATGGCTGGTGCCGGGCGGCCCGTCATGCGGCCACAGGGCCGGCTGGGCGCCGCGCCGGCCAGGCGGCGTCCCAGGCTGGGCGCTGCCCAGGCTGGCATCCGGCCGCACCAGCCGGGCGCGTTCGGCGAGATAGCCGGGATCGAGCAGGCCGGCCACCGGCACCGGCACAAAATCGCTATCGGCGAGATAGAGATTGCGGTCGGCGAAGGCGAGGCGGCTGGCTTCGGCCAAGCGGTGCAGGTCGGCGATATCGAGCTGCGATGCCGGGCTGGGATCGAGTAATTCGACCAGTTTGAGGATTTGCAGCACCGCGACGCCGCCGGAGCTTGGTGGGCCGAAACCGCACAGCTTGTGCAGCCGGAAGCTGCCGCAGACCGGTTCGCGCCGCTTCGGTTGGTAGCCGGCCAGATCGGCGGCGGTGATGTCGCTGCCGCGTGTCGCCAGGGCACGCAAGATGGCCTCGGCCAGCGGGCCGCGTTGCAGGGCGGCGGCGCCATCGGCGGCGATGCGGCGCAGGCTTTGCGCCAGGGCAGGATTGCGCAAGGTATCGCCGGCCTTGAGCGGCGCGCCGCCGGGATAGTAGAGCGCGGCAGCCTCCGGTTCCTGCCGCAGGCGCTGCTCGCGCGCCAGCAGCCCGGCCAGGCGTGGTGTTACCGTGAAGCCGTTCTCGGCCTGGGCGATGGCCGGCGCCACCAGATCGGCCCAGGGCCGCATGCCATGCGCGGCATGGGCCAGCGCCAAAGCCGCCACGGCGCCCGGCACGCCGGTGGAAAGCCCGCTGGCCACGGCATCGCGGAATGGCAGCGGCGTGCCATCGGATTGCAGGAAACGTTCGGGCCGGGCAGCGGCGGGGGCTGTCTCGCGTCCGTCATAGGCATGCAGTTGCTTATTGGCATTGTCCCAATAGAGCAACAGCGCCCCACCGCCGATGCCGGAGGATTGCGGCTCCACCAGGGTCAGCATCATCTGCACCGCCACGGCAGCATCCAGCGCGCTGCCGCCTTGGCGCAATATCGTCAGCCCGGCGGCGGCGGCCAGCGGATGCGCCGCCACCACCATGTGACGCTGCGCCAGGTTTTCGGTTTTTTCCTGCCGCCCGGTGGCGGCTTCCGGCGCCGGCTGCGCCCAACCGGGCGCCGCCAGCAGCAAGGCAAGCAGCAAAGCCGCCAGCCGCTGCATCAGGCCAGGCCGAGCCGGTCGGGGAAATCGGCCAGCGAGCGCAATTCATGATCCGGCGGGCAGGGCAGGCCTTCCGCCGGCTGGCCGCTGCGGTTGATCCAGAAAACCTGGAAACCGGCCGCCTTGGCGCCATGGGCATCCCAGCCATTCGAGGATTGGAATGCCACTTCGTCGGCACGCAGGCCGAGGCGTTCGGTCACCAGGCGGTAGACGCGCGGGTCCGGCTTATAGATGCCGGCTTCCTCCACCGACAAGACATGATCAAGCAACTCGCCGAGCCCGGCGCTGGTGCAGGCTTCCGCCAGCATGGCCGGTGCGCCATTTGACAGGATGCCGGTGATTTGCCCGGCCTGTTTCAGACGGCGCAGCATGGCCGGCACTTCGGGATAGGCATCCAGCCGCAGGTAAAGCTGCATCAGCCGGTCGCGCAGGCCGTCACGCTCAACAATGCCATGCGCCTGCATGGCAAAATCCAGCGCCGCGCCGGTCACCTGCCAGAAATCGGCATGCTGCCGCATCAGGCTGCGCAGCCACGTGTAGTTCAGTTGTTTGCTGCGCCAGGTCTCGGCGAATTCTGCCCAGGCCGGGCCGATCTCGGCACTGAGGTGGCGTGCAGCGGCATTCACATCAAACAGCGTGCCATAGGCATCGAAGATACAGGCCCGGATCGCCATTATATCAACCTTGCACCATGGCTCAGCAATCCGTGGCGGCGCAGGCCTTGCGCGGCATGCCGCGCAGATCAGCCTGCAGGCGTTCGGCGGTGGGCGCCGCGCCGCGCAGCAGGGCGCGATAGACCTGGGCCGATTCCAGCACGCGCTGCACATAATTGCGGGTTTCGGAAAACGGAATCAGTTCGATCCAGTCCACCGCATCCACGCTGTCATATCGCGGATCGCCCCAATCCTTGATCCATTTGCGCGCCCGCGCTTCGCCGGCATTGTAGCTTGCCAGCGCCAGGATGTAGTTGTGATCCCAGTTGCGCAGCAGGCCTTCCAGGTAATGGCTGCCCAGCCGCACATTGTAATGCGCGTCATCGGTCAGTTTGCCCGGCGAATAAGGCTGTTTCACTTCCTTTGCCACGCCCTTGGCCGTGGCCGGCATCAGCTGCATCAGGCCACGCGCCCCGGCGGGGGAAATGGCATATTGATTGAATTCGCTTTCCTGCCGCGCCACTGCCAGCACCAGGGCGGTTTCCGGCCGGTCGGTCTGCGCCATCGGTTCCACCAGCGGGAAGGCCTCGCGCACCATGCTGTGGCCGGCATAGCGCGCCGACCGTTTGGTGGCGGCGACGGCCAGATCAACACGATTGAGCTGGCGCGCCAGCCGCGCCGTCAGTTGATGCTCGTCCGGTGTCTCGGCGGTGTAGGCCAGGCGCAGGATGAACGGGCGCAGCCGCACTTCCTGGCCCAGTTCCATCAGGATTTTGGCGGCCCGCACCACTTCGCGCTTGTCGAAAGCGGCAATCGCGGCGGCGCTCGGCTCGGCTTCCTCGGGCAGTTGCAGCCGCGCCTTGGGATCGAGCGCAAAGGCGGCGAGCTGGCCATAGAACACGGTGGCATGTTTCGCCGCCTGGGCATACCAGAGCCGCGCCTGCGGCTCGTCGCCCAGGGTGCTGTAGCTGCGGCCGAGCCAGTAGCCGGCGCGGGCCTGGCTCACCGGGGTGCGCACATTGGCCTGCAAAGCGGTGAAATGCTTCAGCGCCACACGCGGTTCCTGCAACAGGCGTAGCGCAATCCAGCCGGCCAGCCATTCGCCTTCCGCAAAGCTGGCGCCATCGCTCAGGCCATGATTGGCGGCCAGCCGATAGGCTTCCGAGATGCGGCCTTCAATCATGGCCTTGCGGGCGCGGAAATGCCGCTCCACCCACCATTTCTCGGCCCGGCCAAGCTCGTCGGGGGCGTTGTAGAGCAGGCTTTCAACGATATCGTCCTTGCCCTGGCGGCGGTTCCAGCGCATGCGGTCGTAATTCAGGCCGCCATCCTCGCGCAGATGCGGTGCCAGTCCGGCTACCAGCTGATCGGCGCCAGGACTACGCAGCGCCAGCGCCAGGCGCGCCTGGGCGACACGGCGGCTATCCTGGTCGACCCGTGGCAGCATGCGGCGCGCGGCTTCATATTGCTCATCCCATAGCAGCCGGCCGATGCGTTGGGCATTGTCGGCGTCGGTCAGCCGGCTGCCGAATTCGCGCCACACTTCGTTTTCATCGCGCAAAGCCAGATTGCCATCGGTCCAGGCGCGGCGCACGGCCGCCAGCGCCTCGGCGCTGCGGCCCTGGCGATCATAGGCTTCAGCCAGCCGCAGCCAGCCCAGGCCGCTTTCCGGCGGGCGCGCCGCATACCACTGGATGATGCGGGCATCGCCCACGGCTTCCGTGATGCTTTCATCGGCCCGGCGCAGCAAGGCTTCACGCGCCGGCCAGTCGGGCGATTTTTCGATGAAGGCGGCAATCGCCTCGAAAGGCGCGCCGGAATTGGGGGTTTGCAGCCACAGCCAATGCACCAGCCGGCCGACCAGCGGCTCGCGTGTCCGGGCGGCGAGGTCACGCGCCTTGTCGAAACGGCCGGCAGCGGCTTCACGCATGGCTTCGCGGCCGAGCGCTTGATCGGAATGGCTGAGCAGGATGGCTGGTGCCACGGCCATGGCCGGCAGGGCCGCCGCGGCGGCAGACTTTGCCGTGGCGGATGGTTTTTTTGCTGGTGCCTTGGCGTTGTTCTTGCCCGGTGCAGCCGGTTTGGCGGTAGCCGGCTTCGGCACGGTACGGGGCGCTGCCGCCTTGGGAATGGCGGCGGCACTGGGGATCACCTGCGCCTTGCTGCCAGTTGCGGCGGGCGGAATGCTGGTTTTGGGTTTCTGCCCCGGCACCGGCACGGCAGCCGGCGGCGTGGCAGCACGCGCCTCAGCGGCATATGCCTGCACGTGTGGCAAGGGCAGGGTGCTGACCGCCAGTATCGGCAGCGACAGCAGGGCGAGTGGCAGCAGGGCGCGGTTCAATCGACGTAGCATCTTGACCAGATTAGCATTTTCAGTCGCCAAGGGCAAAACAGATATACCTCGGCGGGTGAGGCAGGTTTCAGGGCAGGCGCAGGGCCAGTTCGCGGCGTAGTTCGTCAGCCAGTTTCAAGCTCAGGCCGAGCAGCACGGCGCCAGCCAGGCCATCCAGCCAGCGCGCGATGGTGGCATAGCTGCGGCGCGCCAGGCCGGTGGATAGCAGCAAAGCCACCAGGCCATACCAGAGTGCCGATTGCATGGCGATGACACCCAGCACGGCGCCATAGAACCAGCCCGGCGGCTGTGCCGGCAGCGCCACGGCAAACACGCTGGTCCAGAACACGGCGGATTTTGGATTGCTGAGCGTGGTGAGCAGGCCGGCAGTGAAAGGGCGATTGTCGAGCCAGCCCAGCGCCTGTGCCGGTGCCGGCGCAGTGCTGGTGGCAGGCCGGCGCCAGGCGCCACGCAGCAGGCGCAGGCCGATATACAGCAGGTAAAGCGCGCCGAGCAGCCGCAGCAGGCGATAGAATGTGCCGGCTTCCTGCAACAACAGGCCGATACCGGCCAGGCTGAGGCCGACCCAGAGCAGCGAGGCCAGCACCACGCCGACTGTGGCAGCCAGGCCATGGCGGCGCGATTGCGCGGCGGAGAAATGGCTCACCACCACGGTATTCGGCCCGGGTATCATGGCCATCAGCAGATGCATGCCGGCAAGGGCGAGAAGGCTGGGCAGCAAATCCATTGCAGGCGGCTCCAATGCGGTTCGTGTCGCAGTATTGATCGGTACAATTTCGCGCGCAATGTGCGGCGCAACATGAGGGTGGCGGCCTTGCCGTTGCCGGTTTCGCCCTTTATGGTGCGGGAATCTTATCGTTTGTTGAGGACATGCGTCATGTTCAAGGGTTCTTTTGTCGCGCTGATCACGCCGTTCAAGAATGGCAAGGTGGATGAGCGCGCCTTTGGCGATCTGGTGGAATGGCAGATTGCGGAAGGTACCCACGGCCTGGTGCCGTGTGGCACCACCGGCGAATCGCCGACCCTGAGCCATGACGAGCATAAGCGCGTGGTGGAGCTGTGCATCGAAGTGGCGCGCGGCCGTGTGCCGGTGATGGCCGGTGCCGGTTCCAATTCCACCGCCGAGGCGATCGAGCTGACCAAGCATGCCAAGAAGGCCGGCGCCGATGCCGTGCTGGTGGTGACGCCGTATTACAACAAGCCCAATCAGGCCGGCCTCTACGCGCATTACAAGGCGCTGCATGATGCCACCCGAATCCCGATCTTCATCTACAATATCCCGCCGCGCTGCGTGATCGACATGAGCGTGGAGACGATGGCGGCTTTGGCGAAGCTGCCGCGCATTGCCGGTGTGAAGGATGCCACTGGCGATATCATGCGGCCGCTGCGTATGCGCGCCGCCCTGCTTGAAGCCAAGGCGGGTGAGGATTTCTGCCAGCTTGACGGCGATGATGTCACCGCCCTGGCCTTTAATGCGCATGGCGGCGTCGGCGTCATCTCGGTGACGGCCAATATCGCCCCAGGCCCGGTGGCGAAGATGCAGGAAGCCAGCCTGGCTGGCGACCATGCCACGGCGCAGGCGATCATGGAAAAGCTGCTGCCGCTGCATACCAGCCTGTTCCTGGAGCCGAACCCGGTGCCGGTGAAGTTTGCCGGTTCGCTGCTGGGCATCTGCCAGCCGGATGTGCGCCTGCCGCTGGCGCCGCTGGCCAAGGAGACCCAGGCCAAGGTCAAGGAAGCCCTGAAGGCCGCCGGCATCGCCAAGCCGCGCAAGGCCACCAAGAAGAAGTAAGCAGCCATGGCAGCGGGATCGCGCGCCGGCCAGTCCAAGACGGTGGCCGATAACCGGCGTGCGCGCTACGATTACAGCCTGGAAGAGACTTTCGATGCCGGCCTGGTGCTGGTCGGCTCGGAGGTGAAGAGTCTGCGTGGTGGCCGCGCCAATATCCAGGATGCCTATGCCGAGGAGAAGAATGGCGAGATCCTGCTGATCAACGCCTATATCCCGGAATATAGCGGTGCCAACCGCTTCAACCATGAGCCGCGCCGGCCGCGCAAGCTGCTGCTGAAGAAAAAGGAAATCGGTAAACTTATCGGGAGCCTGAAGCGCGGCGGGGTGACGCTGGTGCCGCTCTCGCTATATTTCAACGAGCGTGGCCTGGCCAAGCTGAAGATCGCCCTGGCGCGCGGCAAGAAGCTGCATGACAAACGCGCCAGCGAGAAGGAACGCGACTGGAATCGCGAGAAGCAGAGATTGCTGCGCAGCCGCGATTAACCCCGTGAACTGACTCCGGAAATCCCGGAAGAGGCATGCGATGAGCGGTGATGATTACAAGCCGGGCCTGCTCGGCCAGATCAAGGACAAGCTGATCAGCAGCAAGCAGCAATGGGCGCGCAATGGCCGGTTGCTGACCGGCGAGGCGCCGAGCGCGCCGCAGGCCCGCCGCCTGCCGCCGGGGCAGCGCCTGGTGCGCGACTGGCCGGTGCTCGATCTTGGCGTGCAGCCCAATATCCTGCTCGACAAATGGCAGCTCAGCATTGGCGGCCTGGTGGCCAAGCCGGTGAAGCTGGGCTGGAACGATTTCCTCGATCTGCCGCAGACCGAGGCGGTGTCGGATATTCATTGCGTCACGGCCTGGTCGCGCTACGACAATCGCTGGGCCGGCGTGCTGGCGCGCGACCTGCTGAAACTGGTGCAGCCGCGCCCGGAAGCGAAATTCGTGGTGTTCCAGAGCTATGATGGTTATGCGACCAACGTGACGCTGGAGCATTTCGCCGCGCCCGATGTGCTGCTGGCGCATTCCTGGGAAGGCGATCCGCTGCGCCGGGAGCATGGTGGTCCGGTGCGTGTGGTGATGCCACGCTGGTATTTCTGGAAATCGGCGAAATGGGTGAAGCATATCGCTTTCCTGGATCGTGATGCGCCGGGTTATTGGGAAGTGCGCGGCTATCACAATGAAGGCGATCCCTGGAAGGAAGACCGCTACGGCTGAGCCGGCTCGGGGTGGGGCAGGTGGATTAATCATTTGGTAACCATAAAAATGGTATCGAATCGAGTCGCAGTTGTTGTGAGGATGTTTGGGTTGAGCACCGGCCGAGAAACCAGACCGCGCCCAGGAATGCTCCCTGATGCCAACCGGAGCCGCCGCACCGGTTCTATCCTGCGCTCCCAAGTGATGACTGTTGCCGTTCTGTCGCTTGGCCTTGTCGCTTGCGGGCAGCAGGCGCCGGCACCGGTTTCATTCAGCCATTATCCGGTTCAGGCGCAAACCGCCCCGGCGCCGATAGCCGTTGAGCAGCCCTTTCAGGCGGCGCCACAGCCTGCCCCCATGATGCAGGCGGGGCCGCCTGTTCAACTGGCGCCCGAGCCGGCTGGCGGCAGCATCGTGGTGCAGCGTGGCGACACGGTCTATGCCCTGGCGCGGCAGCATAATCTGCCACCCCGCGCGTTGATCGACGCCAATGATCTGCAGGCGCCTTATATCCTGCAACCTGGCCAGCAATTGCGCCTGCCCGGCGAGCGGCTGCATGTGGTGCAGCGCGGCGAGACGCTGTATGCGATTTCGCGCGCCTATGGCGTGGATGCGTTCAGCATGGCCAGCGCCAACGATTTGCCGGCGCCTTACACCATTGCCGTGGGCCAGGCGTTGCGCGTGCCGGGCAGCAGCGCCAATCTGGCAGTGGCAGCAGCGCGGCCGGTGGAGCCGGCGGCTACGGCGCCGGCACAGCGCCAGGTCAGCGCCGCACCGCAGGAACCGCAGCGTCAGCCAGCATCACAGGCACCGGCCTTGAGCGGCACCGGCGTGGCCGTGCAGGAATTGCCGCCGCCGGGGCAAAGCCCAAATCCAGGCCCGGGCCAGACCTTGCCGCCCAGTGCGCCGCCCGCCACGGCGTCTGTTCCCGCGCCGACACCAGCACCGGTGTCGCAGCCGGTGCCGAGCCAGGAGCCGCAATCGGTCGCTGCACCGGCAGCACCCACACCGGCAGCACCCGCCGCCGAACCAGTCGTGCCGCCAGCACCGACACCCGTGGCAGCCCCGGTGGCGCCGAAGCCACCGGCCGCCGCCCAGGCCGAGGATGAACCGCCGCCGCGTTCCGGGCGCATGTTTTCCTGGCCGGTGCGTGGCCGTATTCTGTCAACCTTCGGCCCCAAGCCGGATGGCCTGCATAATGACGGCATCAATATCGCGGCGCGGGCCGGCTCGCCGGTGATCGCGGCGGAAAATGGCGTGGTGGTGTATTCCGGCAGCGAATTGCGCGGCTTCGGCAATCTGGTGCTGGTGCGCCATGCCGATGGCTGGATCACCGCCTATGCCCATCTGGATCGTGTGCTGGTGCGCAAGGGCCAGCAGGTCAAGCGTGGCCAGGCCATTGCCACGGTGGGCAGTTCCGGCGGCGTTGACCAGCCGCAACTGCATTTTGAAATCCGGCGCGGCACCCAGGCCGTCGATCCGGCAAAATTCCTCACCGTGGCGTCGCTGGACGAGATACTGCCCGCCACCCGCAAGGTGATGGCGGGCTGAAACCTCAGGCCGTCTTTTTCACCAGCGGCGTGCCGAGGCGGCCGGCCAGATCCTGGATGAACTGCCAGGCAACACGGCCGGAACGTGCGCCGCGCGTGATCGACCATTCGGCGCCCTCGGCGCGCAACTGCTCCTGGCTGATCTCCAGGCCATAGGCGGCGACATAGGCATCCAGCATGGCAAAGTAATCATCCTGGCTGCAGGAATGGAACCCGAGCCACAGGCCGAAGCGATCCGACAGCGACACCTTTTCCTCGATCGCTTCGCCGGGATGGATGGCGGTGGAGCGCTCATTGTCCATCATGTCACGCGGCAGCAGATGGCGGCGATTTGACGTGGCATAGAAGATCACATTTTCCGGCCGGCCTTCGATGCCACCTTCCAGCACCGCCTTCAACGACTTGTAATGCTGATCCTCGGCATCGAAGGACAGGTCGTCGCAGAACAGGATATAGCGCCGCGCCGAGCCGTTGAGCTGCTTGAGCAACTCGGGCAGGGTGGGGATATCCTCGCGGTGGATTTCGACCAGCGCCATGCTGCCCGGCCGCTGCGCATTCACGGCGCCGAGGGCAGCCTTGACCAGCGAGCTTTTGCCCATGCCGCGCGCGCCCCAGAGCAGGGCATTATTGGCCGGCAGGCCACGCGCAAAACGTTCGGTATTGTCGATCAGGATATCGCGCACGCGCTCGACACCGCGCAGCAGATCGATGGTCACGGCGTTGATCCGCTTCACCGGTTCGAGCCAGCCCGGTGCCGGCTGGGCGTGCCAGACATAGGCATCGGCGGCCTTGTCATCGAAAACCGGCGCAACCGGCGGCGCCAGGCGATCCAGCGCAGCGGCGATACGGGCCAGGCTGGCGGCAATGGCGGTGGCAGTGGTGGAATCGGGAGCTTGGATCATGGAGGCGTTTCTTCTGACTGTTGCGCATTCTTGTCTCGGGCGGGGCGCCATATTGCGAAGCGCGGAAGCCCGGCGCAAGCCGTAGCGCCGGCCCGGTGTTTCGGCCATACTCCGCCGCCGAGACGATCCCCCAGGATAAAAAGGCAGGAGGAAAGCATGTATCCCAACACGCAATTGCATATCGGCGGTACCTGGAGCGGCGGCGCCAACGGGGCGACCATCCCGGTGCTGAATCCGGCCACCGGCGAGGCCATCGGCACGGTCGCCAAGGCCGAGAAGGCTGATCTTGATCGCGCTCTGGCAGCGGCCGAGAAGGGCTTCCAGGTCTGGAAGAAGGTCGGCGCCTACGACCGCTACAAGACCCTGCGCAAGGCCGCCGACATCATCCGCAGCCGCGCCGACGAGATCGGCAAGATCATGACCCTGGAACAGGGCAAGCCGTTCATCGAAGCCAAGGGCGAAACCCTGCTGGCCGGCGACATCATGGACTGGTTCGCCGAGGAAGCGCGCCGCACCTATGGCCGCATCGTGCCGCCGCGCGCCGAAGGTGTGTATCAGCTTGTGGTGAAGGAACCGGTCGGTCCGGTGGCTGCCTTCACGCCGTGGAATTTCCCGATCAATCAGGCGGTGCGCAAGGTCTCGGCTGCCCTGGCCGCCGGCTGCTCGATCATCCTCAAGGGTCCGGAAGAAACCCCGGCGGCTTGCGCTGCCCTGGTGCAGGCCTATCTCGATGCCGGCGTGCCGGCAGGCGTGGCGCAGCTGGTCTACGGCGTGCCGTCGGAGATTTCGGAATACCTGATCCCGCATCCGGTGATCCGCAAGGTCACCTTCACCGGCTCGACCCCGGTGGGCAAGCATCTCGCCATGCTGGCCGGCCAGCATATGAAGCGCATCACCATGGAACTCGGCGGCCATGCCCCGGCCATCGTGTTCGAGGATGCCGATGTGGATGTGGCGGTGAAGGTGCTGTCCGCCAACAAATTCCGCAATGCCGGCCAGGTCTGTGTCGCGCCGACCCGCTTCCTGGTGCATGAAAAGGTCTATGGCCAGTTCGTCGATGGCTTCGTGGCTGCCGCCAAGAAGCTCAAGATCGGCGATGGCATGGACAAAGATACCCGCATGGGTCCGCTGGCCAATGACCGCCGTGTGCAGGCGATGGAGATGTTTGTCTCCGATGCCGTCAGCCGCGGCGCCAAGGTGCAGACCGGCGGCAAGCGCATCGGCAATGTAGGCAATTTCTTCGAGCCCACCGTGCTGACCGATGTGCCGCTGGATGCCCGCATCATGAACGAGGAGCCATTCGGCCCGCTGGCGCCGATCAGCGCCTTCTCGGATTTCGAGGCGGTGGTGAGCGAAGCGAACCGGCTGCCCTATGGTCTGGCCGCCTATGCCTATACCAAGTCGGCCAAGACCGCTGCCGCCATCGGCTCGGCTTTCGAGAGCGGCATGGTGTCGATCAACCACCATGGTCTGGCCCTGCCGGAAGTGCCGTTTGGCGGCATCAAGGATTCGGGCTTCGGCTCGGAAGGCGGCTCGGAAGCCATCGAGGCCTATCTGAACACCAAGTTCATCAGCCAGATCGGCCTCTAAGTCACTGTTTCATCTGTCGGAAAAGGGGGCTTCGGCCCCCTTTTTTGTGCCTGCATGGCGGCTGAAATATTTTTTCGGTTTATGTCGGATTGGGCTTTTCTTGATTATCATTATCAATATATAAATCTCACATAAACATGGAATCGGTATTCTGATACCCGCGTTTATCACCATCACATAGCCAGCCAGCCGGGCATTTCAGCCCGCCCGCCAGCCAACAATCCTGACTCCAACTGGGGGATTCCTGCCATGGCGGAAACACCGCGTTCTCTAGACATGCCTGTTGCCTCGCTGGCGCCGAAAGTCGAGCCGGCGACACTCAGCCTGATGACCATGGCGATGGCCGCTGCGCTGCTGCCGGCCGGCGCCCTGTTGCCGACGGGTGTCCTGGCGCAACAGCAGGCGCCGATTGCGCTGCCGACCGTGAAGGTGGAGGGGCAGGCACCGGAAGTGGTCCCCACGGAAAGCTACAAGACCGACAAGGCGGCCTCGCCGAAGCAGACCGCACCTTTGGTGGATACGCCACAGACCATCACCGTGATCCCGCAGCAGGTGATCAAGGAGCAGGGCGCCCGCAATCTCACCGAGGTGCTGAAGAATACCCCCGGCATCAGCTTCAATGCCGGCGAAAATGGCTTCGGCACGTCGAGCAACAATTTCAGCATGCGCGGCTTCGATACCAGCGGAAATATCTTTATCGACGGTTCACGCGATTCCGGCAGCTATACCCGCGACGTGTTCAATATCGAACAGGTGGAAGTGGTGAAGGGGCCGGCTGCGGATAATGGCCGCGGCGGTGCCGGCGGCTATGTCAACATGGTGACCAAGACGCCGAGCCTGCGGAATGCCTATGGCGCCGAGGCCAGCCTGGGCTTTGACGAATATGATTCCGAATTGCGCAAGCGCGCCGCCGTGGACCTGAACCAGGCATTGGGGCAACAGACCGCCCTGCGTCTCAACATGATGCTGGAGGATAGCGGCGTCGCCGGACGCGAGATCGCCGAGGCCAATGCCTTCGGCTTTGCGCCGTCGCTGGCTTTTGGCCTTGGCACCGACCTGCGTGTGGTGCTGGCCTATGAGCATGTGCAGCGTAACGACCGGCCCGATTGGGGCGTACCCGGCGCCACGGTGAAAGGCACCCTGGCCTATAATCCGGCCACCAATGGTTACGCGCGGGACAGCTTTTATGGCCTGCGCTCGGATTATGACGATGTGACCAGCGATGTGCTGCTGGCACGGCTGGAATATGATTTCGCCAGCAACATGACGCTGAGCAACCAGCTGCGTTTTGCGCGTGTGGAGCGCGATGCGCGCTACACGATACCGACCAGCTTCACGGCGGCTACCGGCGTTGTCGGCAGCCAGACGCAGTTCTATAACCGCACCAATACCAGCCTCAGCAATCTGACCAATCTGTCGGTGCATTTTGATACCGGCCCGGTGCAGCACAGCCTGGCCACCGGCCTGGAACTGACGCGTGACCAATCCGATGCCGACCGTTTCGGCACCACCAACAGCAACACCACCTTGTTCAATCCCGATCCGGACCGCAACGTGGCGTTCAACGGCACGCCGACTGAATATAACAAGGTGAATATCGATACAGCGGCGCTCTATGTCTACGACACGATGCGCTTCGGGCCGCAATGGGAAGTGACCGGCGGCCTGCGCGCTGAACGCTATACCGTGGATATCGAAAGCCGTACCACGGCCGGTGCCTCCACCGGTGCGCTGGATGGCTACGAGGATTCTCAGAATTCCCTGGGCGGCAAGGTGGGCGTGGTCTACAAGCCGGTGGAAAATGGCAGCGTCTATTCGTCCTTCGGGCTTTCTGCCCTGCCGCCGGGTTCCTTCCTGTCCAATCCGGATATCTCGCGCACCACCGACAATGCCTTCCCGGGTTTTGTGCAGGGCGCCCGTCCGGTCAAATCCTACAATTACGAAATCGGCACCAAGTGGAACCTGTTCGGTGACCGGCTTTCCACCGCCGTGGCGCTGTTCCGTACTGAAAAGACCGATGTGCCGATTGTCGGCCGCGATGTCGGCGAGACCGTGGATAGTCTGAAAGGCTATGGCAAGCAGGTGGTGCAGGGTATCGAACTCAGTGCTTCCGGCGAGATCACCGAAGGCTGGAATCTGTTTGGCGGTCTGGTGCTGATGGATAGCGAGCGCCAGCACAGCGCCTATCTGGATGAGGCGCGCCGGCGTGGCAGCAACGGTGCCGGTGACTACGGCACCTATTCTGGCACCAATGGCGACCAACTGGCTTTCACGCCGCGCGTCACCGGCAATCTGTGGACCACCTACAAGCTGCCGCATGGCATTACCATCGGTGGCGGCATGCAGTATGTCGGTTCATCCTATCTCGGCCGGCCGGATGATGCCTTGCGCATGATCCCGAATGGCATGTTCGGCAAGCTGCCGGCCTATGTGTTGTTCAATGCCATGGCATCCTATCAGATCACCGAGGGTGTGCTGCTCCGCTTCAACATCGACAATATCGCCGACAAACAATATGCCAGTTCCACCAACTGGAATGGCAGTCGTGCCAGCCTGGGCGCGCCGCGCACCTATATGGTCAGCACCAGCTTCAAGTTCTGAGCGGCTTTTCCTGTTCTGATAAAGGACGCATGATCCCTGCCGGCCCGGCGCCTTGTGTGCCGGGCCGGTATTCGTTCCAAGAACGGTCCGGCGAGGCGGCGATGCTGGTGGAAATTCCTGATGTGCTGAACCAGGCGGAATGGCGCCAATGCCGCGCCGTGCTGGAGGCCGCCCTGTGGCAGGATGGCCGCGCCACGGCCGGCGCGGTGGCAAGCCAGGTGAAGCATAACCAGCAATTGCCGGAAGACGATCCGCGCGGCCTGCAGATGGGCGGCTTCATCGTGGAACGGCTGGCCGGTATCGAGCGGTTCATGGCTGCGGCCTTGCCCTTCAAGATATTGCCGCCGCGCTTCAACCGCTATGCCGGTGGCGGGCATTATGGCGACCATATCGACAATGCGATTTTCAGCGTTCCCGGTACGGCGCAGCGGATCCGCAGCGATCTTTCCGCCACGTTGTTCCTGGCCGAGCCGGATGAATATGACGGCGGCGAATTGGTGATCGGCGGTGCCTATGGCGGGCGCCGCGTCAAGCTGCCGGCCGGGCATATGCTGCTCTATTCCGCCGCCACTTTGCATCATGTCACCCCGGTGACGCGCGGCGCCCGCTATGCCGCGTTTTTCTGGATGCAGAGCCTGGTGCGCGATGATGCCCGCCGCGCCATGCTGCTGGGCCTGGATGATGATATCCGGCAATTGGCGCAGGAGGCACCGGGCAGCAGCGCCTTGCCGCGATTGACCAGCCTGTACCAGAATCTGCTGCGGCAATGGTCTGAACTGTGAGGCGATGATGCTCCGCGACAAATTGCAGCACATCCCCGCAGATATCGCAGCGGCCACCGATTACGAGGCCTATGCCCGGGATCGGCTGACCGAACAGGCCTGGGCCTATATTGCCGGCGGCGCCGCCGATGAATGGACCCTGCGCGAGAATGCGGCTGCCTTCGAGCGGCTGCGGCTGCGCGGCCGCGTGCTGGGTGACATGGCCGGTGGCGATGGCACCGCGCTGGAGCTGTTCGGTCAGCGCCTGGCGCATCCGATCCTGCTGGCGCCGGTGGCCTATCACAAGCTGGCGCATCTTGATGGCGAGCTTGCAACAGCTTTGGCTGCCGGCGCCAGCGAGACGGCGATGGTGCTGAGTTGCCAGGCCAGCGTGATGCTGGAGGAGGTGGCAAGCCAGGCCGAGGCGCCGCTGTGGTTCCAGCTCTATATCCAGGCTGATCGCGATTTTACGCTGGCGCTGGTGCGCCGGGCCGAAGCCGCCGGCTACCGCGCCTTGGTGCTGACGGTGGATGCGCCGGTCAGCGGCATGCGCAACCGCGAGCAGCGTGCCGGCTTTGCCTTGCCGCCGGGTATCGAGGCGGTGAACCTGCGCGGCATGGTGCCGTTGCAGGTGACGGCACCACCGAATGGCAATCTGCTGCTCGGTGGCCCGTTGATGGCGGCGGCACCGACCTGGCGTGATGTGCAATGGCTGCGGTCGCAGACGCGACTGCCGTTGCTGCTCAAGGGCATCATGGCACCCGAAGATGCGGCGCGCGCCATCACTGAAGGCGTCGATGGCATCATCGTTTCCAATCATGGCGGCCGCATTCTGGATGGCCAGATGGCGACGATTGATGCCTTGCCAGCCATCATTGCCGCCGTGCAGGGGCGAGTGCCGGTGCTGCTGGATGGCGGCATCCGGCGCGGCACCGATATTCTGAAGGCGCTGGCGCTGGGCGCGCGTGCCGTGCTGATCGGCCGACCGTATATCTTTGCCCTGGCTGCCGCCGGGCCGCTTGGCGTGGCGCATCTGCTGCGGCTGCTGCGCGCCGAACTGGAAGTGGCGATGGCCCTGACCGGCTGCCGCGACCTGGCCGCGATCAGTGCCGGCCTGCTGCAGGCGCCGCGCAACCACCACTAATCCTGCAACCATTATTCGCTGCACGGTTTGTCGCATTGGACCAAATGTCCAATCGTATTGCCGCACCCGCTTGGCTATCCATCGCCGCGTTTCATAAACGCAAGGATTCCGCTGCATGGATTCGCTGTTTCACTGGCTTGCGGGAAAGCCATATCGTGCCACCATTTTGAATGTGTTCATGCTCACGGCCTTGCTGGTGGTGATTGCCAGTCCGGCCTTGTTCCGTGTTGTCGGGCTGCCGGTGCTGCTGCTGGCAGCAGCACATTTTGTCTGGCGCGCCCTGCATGCCACACGCCAGCGCGGCGTCCGCCGCAATCTCTACGGCCTGCTGCTGACCTGGCTGCCTGGCCTGTTGGCCGGCGCCATGGCATTTGGTGCTCTGCATCTGGTTGCCGGTGTGGTGGCGTTGGATTGGCGCTTCCTGCTTGGTGCGCTGCTGTTCGGCTGCGAAATCGCCTTGCTGCTGCTGGCGGCGGATGGCTTTGCCGAAGCCGGCGCGGCAAACCGCGCTGCGGCGGAGTAGGGGCGATGGATTTTCCGGTTTTCCATCTCGACCTGTTCGGCAACCGCTGGCTGATTGCCACTATTGCCATCCTGCACGTTCTGATCAATCACGGCTTGGCGGTGGGCATGATGCCGCTGGTGGCGGTGATGGAATGGTATGGCGCCAAAAGGCAAGACCCGCGCTGGGATCGCCTTGCCTATAAGATACTGTTCTTCGCTTTCCTGATCACCACCACGATCGGCGCGCTCACCGGCGTCGGCATCTGGTTCTCTGTCTCCCTGGTCAATCCCTATTCCATTGCCAGTCTGATCCGCGTGTTCTTCTGGGCCTGGTTTGTCGAATGGCTGGTTTTCATCACCGAAGTCTGCCTGATCCTGGCCTATACCCTGACCTGGAAGAAATGGAGCGAGCGCGGCCCGGCCTGGAAGGCACGCCATATCAAACTCGGCTTTGCCCTCGGCTTCTTCTCCTGGGTCACCATGGCGATCATTGTGGCGATCCTCGGCTTCATGATGGATCCGGGCAACTGGCTGACTGATCGCAGCCTGCTCACCGGCGTGTTCAACCCGCTCTACATTCCGCAGCTTGCTTTCCGCACTCCGCTGGCAGCGGCGATGGCCGGCATCATTGCCATGTTCCTGATCCTGTTCTTCGTCCATCGGCAGGATGTATTCCGCGCCGAGGCGTTGCGCGCGGTGGGACTGTGGACGCTGGCTTTTGCGCCTTTCATCCTGGTGGCCGGCTGGTGGTATTACAGCGCCGTGCCGGATGCGATGAAGGACAATCTGGCCGTATCGCTCGCCACACTGCAATTTGCCGAATGGCAGGATCGTTTTCTGACCATTGCTATCATCACCGTGGTGGCGATTCTGCTGGTGGTGCAGGTAGCGATCATGCGGCCGCAATTGCTGCCCAAGTGGGCGCTGGTCTTCCCGTTGCTGGCGATCCTGTGGATGACCGGGCATTTCGAGCGCGTGCGCGAATTCATCCGCAAACCTTATGTGATCGGCCAATACATGTATGCCAATGGCTTGCGGGTGGATGACTACGCGCTGCTGCAACGCGATGGCATTCTGCGCCACAGCACATATTCAAACCCGCTGAGCGAGGCGGAGTTGCAGGTGCTGCCGACCGGCCTGACCGGAGCGGCGCGCCAAGCCCATGTGACGGCATTGCAGCAGGGCAAGGATATCTTCATGGATACCTGCACCCGTTGCCATACCGGCAATGGCATCAACAGCATCACCGGCCATTTGCGCCGCATGTTCGGCGACCAGCCTTGGACGCCGGAACTGACCGCCGGCTATATCGAAAACATGCATAACGCGCAGCCCTATATGCCGCCATTCCCCGGCAATGCCGAGGAACTCAAGCTGCTTGGCGTCTATCTTGAGCATCTGCAACGCAACACGGCGCCAATTCCCGGCGCACAATCGGTCGGCATTGTGGTGAAGCCTGAATTGCCGCGCCAAGCCGCCACCATCAAGTCGCAAGAGACCGCAAGCAAATGAGCCAGATTCCTGTCCCCCGCGATATCCCGCTGCCGATGCCGGCGCCCGAGCCGGTGCTGGTTGTTGTGCTGGTTTTTTTCTTCCTGATGCATATCGTCTTTGTCAACTTCATGGTTGGCGGCGCACTGCTCACCTTCTGGTATGAATGGCGCGGCCGGCGCGACGGGCGTTTTGAAAAACTGGCCTATGAAATCGCCGCCACTATCACGGCCAACAAATCGATTGCCGTGGTGCTGGGCGTCGGGCCGTTGCTGGCGATCAACACGATCTACACCGTGTATTTCTACACGGCGAATGCACTGACCGGCACATTCTGGATCAGCATCATCCCGCTGGTGGTGATCGCCTTCCTGCTGACCTATGCGCATAAGTATCTTTGGCATCAGATGGCGCATATGAAGGCGCTACATCTTGCCATAGCCGGTATCGTCTGCCTGATATTCCTGTTCATCCCGCTGATTTTCCTGACCAACGTCAACCTGATGTTGTTTCCGGAAAAGTGGGGCGCGGTGCAGGGCTTCTTCTCGGCATTGCTGCTGCCCAATGTGTTGCCGCGTTACGCCCATTTTGTGCTGGCCTGCCCGGCGATGACCGGCTTGTTGCTGGTCTGGCTGTTTCGCCGCAAGAGCGATGCCGAGATTGCCGCGATCGGCATCGAGCGCACGGAACTGATCCGCATCGGCTATCGCTGGGCTTTGTGGCCCACGATGGCGCAGTTCGTGGTTGGCCCGATCGCGCTGGCGACGCTGCCGGACACTGCAGCACCGATCAATGGCGTGATCGCCATCTTCGGCATTGCCATCCTGGTCTCGCTGGTGATGACGCTGCTGATGCTGGCGGAAACCCGGCGCCCGGCCGCCACCATCGGTCGCAGCTTCCGCAGCATCTGCCTGCTGATGCTGGTGGTGGTGGCGCTGATGGGTGCCGGCCGCCATGCCTATCGCGAGGCGGCAGTGGGGCCGCATCGTGATCTGGTCAAGGCCAAGACCGAAGCCTATATGCGCGAAGCCGAAGCGGCGCGGCGCGCAGCCAACCAGCCATCCGGCAGCAATGGAGCCCGGCCATGATGCCGGGTTCGCTCGACCTGCAGGGAGAAACCTGGTTCATGCGGGCATCCCTGACACAGTTCAAAACCTGGATCAGGCGTTATTTCTGGCTCTGGATCGTGTATCAGACCGTGAAGGGCGCATTGACCACCACGGTGATCTGGCTGCCGCTGCTGTATATGTGGTGGCAGTAAGTCCCGGCCAGTAACCATCCGGGCTGCGAGGTTTCATGGCCATTCATGGCAGCGACATAACCAACAGGAAGAATCTCCTGTTGTTGATCCAATTGCGCTGGCTCGCCGTGGGCGGCCAGATTTTCACCATTCTGGTGGTGCATTACTGGCTTGGCATTGCTCTGCCGCGCCACCAGATGGCGATGGTGGTCCTGTTTCTGGTGGCGCTGAATATGGTCAGCTTGGTGCGCTATCGGCGTCAGCGCGAGATCAGCAACACCGAATTATTCCTGGAATTGCTGCTCGATGTGGCCGCACTTACGGTGCAACTCCATCTCAGCGGCGGTGCCTCCAATCCGTTCATCTCGCTTTATCTGCTGCAGGTGATCCTGGGCGCGGTATTGCTGGAGGCCTGGGCGGTATGGAGCCTGGTGGCGATCACCAGTGGCTGTTTCGTGTGGCTCACCTTTAGCTACCGCGAGATTGCCATGCCGCATGCCCATGGCAATGATTTTTTCAATCTACATATCCAGGGCATGTTTTTATGTTTCATCCTGGCGGCGATATTGCTGGTGCTGTTTGTCAGCCGTATCAACCGCAATCTGCGCGCGCGGGATGAGCATCTGGCCCGCCTGCGCCAGCAATCTGCCGAGGAAGACCTGATCGTGCGCATGGGATTGCTGACTTCGGGTGCCGCGCATGAACTGGGTACGCCTCTGGCGACCCTCTCAGTGATCCTGGGCGATTGGCGCCGCATGCCGGTATTCAAGGCCGATCCCGATCTGAACGCTGAACTGGAGGAGATGCAAGGCCAGCTTGATCGCTGCAAGGCAATCGTTTCAGGCATTCTGCTGTCTTCCGGGGAGGCACGCGGCGAGGGCACGATGCGCGCCACGGTGACCACTTTCATGGCAGAAGTGCGGGATGAATGGCTGGCCAGCCGCGCGCCGCAACATCTCGATTATGTCTGCGATTTTACCCCGGATGTTTCCATCGTCTCGGATGCGGTGTTGAAGCAGGTGGTGTTCAACCTGCTCGACAATGCGCTGGAAGCTTCGCCGGATTGGCTGGCGATGCGGGTTTGGCGGGCGGATAACAAGATCATGCTGACGGTCAGTGATGCCGGGCCGGGTTTTGCTGCCGATATTCTGACCGAACTGGGGCGCCCCTATCGTTCGACGCGTGACCGGCCGGGCAGTGGTCTGGGATTGTTTCTGGTGGTGAATGTGATGCGCAAGCTGGGTGGCAGCCTGCAGGCGGAGAATCCTGCAGAAGGCGGTACCCGGGTGAGCCTGGCATTGCCGCTGGCCGCGTTGCAGGCGGAGACGTGATCATGCAGCCGGCACGCCATCTGCTGATCGTGGAAGATGACGCGGCATTTGCCCGTGCGCTGCGGCGCTCCTTCGAGCGGCGCGGCTATGCGGTGCGGCATTGTGAAAACACCGCCGACATTGCCGCAGTGCTGGCGGAATTTGCGCCGGGTTTTGCCGTGGTTGATCTCAAATTGGCGGGCGGTTCCGGCCTGGAATGCGTGAAATTGCTGCATGCTCGCGATCCGGCGATGCGCATCGTGGTATTGACCGGCTTTGCCAGCATCGCCACGGCGGTGGAGGCGATCAAGCTGGGCGCCCGCCACTATCTGCCCAAGCCGGCCAATACCGACGACATCATTGCCGCTTTCGACAAGCAGGATGGCGATGTCTCGGTGCCACTGACCCAGCAAGCCACCTCGATCAAGAATCTGGAATGGGAGCGGATTCACGAAACCCTGGCCGAGACTGGCTTCAATATCTCTGAAACGGCACGACGGCTGGGTATGCACCGGCGCACGCTTGCCCGCAAATTGATCAAGCAACGGGTGAAATAGGTGGTCGGTTTCCAATCTTTCATGCCGCTAGGCTGTTGCAGCGCCTTTATGAATATTTTATACTGATAATGAGTTGCAACAAGATTTCACGAAGAATACAAGCTCCTTGACCGGAGCAGGACCCTATGTTTCCGGCGAAAACCGCTCTCCCCAGCCAGCCAATACGGCATTCCGGCCGTATAGCCAGCCAGGCCAAGACCAACCGCATCACGCCGGAGGCTTGTGCATGTCTGAACCGGATGAAACCCAAAACAACAATAGCGGCTTTGATTTTTCCGTGGCGCCCCGCATTGATCGTGCGGCGCTCGGCTTCAGCCTGCGAGCCGCCATGCTCGGCGCCATGACGGTGGCCGGCGTCGGCCTGGCCGCCGATAGCTGGGCGCAAAGCGGCCAGAATCAGGATAGCCCGCCGCCGGCCCGGCTGCCGACCGTGAAGGTGGAGGGCGAGGAGGAGCGCCGCCCGGCGCGGATCGAGGATGCCATTCCGGGCGATTACAAGGTGGATCGCGCCACCTCGCCGAAATTCACCGAGCCTTTGCTGGATACACCCAAGACCGTGACCGTGATCCCGCGCGAGGTGATCGAGGAGCAGGGCATCACCAGTTTCAAGGATGCCATGCGCACGCAGCCTGGCATCACGCTGGGTACCGGCGAGGGCGGCAATTCCTTCGGCGACCGCATCATCATTCGCGGCTTCGAGGCGCGCGGCGATGTGTTCCTGGATGGGCAGCGCGATCCCGGTGCCGGGGTACGCGAAATCTTCAACACCGAGCGGGTTGAAATCAGCAAGGGGCCGGGCTCGTCCTATACCGGGCGCGGCTCCACCGGCGGCACAGTGAATATCGTTTCCAAGGAACCGAAGGCGGAGGATTTCATTGCCGGCGAGGTCAGCTTCGGCAATGCCAGCCAGCGCCGCGTCACCACCGATATCAATCAGGTGATCGGCAGTGACATGGCGATGCGCATCAACGCCATGTGGAATGAAGGCGATGTACCCGGCCGGGGTCCGGTATTCAGTGATCGCTGGGGCATCGCACCGTCGATCACGCTGGGCCTCAACCAGCCCACGTCGATGACCTTTAGCTATTACCACTTCTATCTGGATGCGCTGCCGGATTACGGCGTGCCGTGGGATGCACGCAACCGCCAGCCCTTCGGCAATCAGTTCTATGGTTTGGTGAACCGCGACTTCCAGCATGTCGAAGCCGATATCTTCACGGCGCGGATTGATCATGAAATCAATTACGCCATGAAGCTGCGGCATCAGATGCGGCTCGGCCTCACCACCAACGAGTATGTGGTATCGGCGCCGGAAGGCCCGAATTTCACTGCCGGCACAGTGAATGCCAGCGCCAAGAGCCGCAACCAGGACAACACCTCCTGGTCGAGCCAGACCGACCTGACCTGGGATTTCGCCACCGGCGACTATGATCATACCTTGGTCACCGGTATCGAAGTGAGCCGCGATCGCGCCAAGAATCGCGGCTATACCGTGACGCCGACCAGTGTGGCGCAGAATATCTATTCGCCCGATCCGTTCCGGCCCTGGACCGGCACCATCACGCCCAGCGTGAATTACACGGATATCGTGGCGGTGAACGGCGCTGCCTATGTGTTCGACACGGTGAAGCTCAATCCGCAATGGCAGGTAATGGGCGGCCTGCGTTACGACGATTACGACGCCAAGATCGATACCAACAATGCCACCACCAACAATCTCGGTGTGCATAACCGTTTCTTCAGCTGGCAGGGCGGCGTGGTCTACAAGCCGGCGCCGAATGGCAGCATCTACCTGTCCTATGGCACCTCGGCCAATCCCTCGGGCGAGAATCTCGACGCCGCCACCGATGCGGCTTATGGCGGTTTTTCGACCGCCACCACCGGCCTCGATCCGGAACGCAGCGTCAGTTACGAGATCGGCACCAAGTGGGATGTGCTGGATGGCCGCCTGGCGCTGACCGGTGCGCTGTTCCGCACCGACAAGACCAACATGCGGGTGGCCAATCCGGCCGGCGGCCAGAATGTGCTGGATGGCGAGGCGCGCGCCCAGGGCTTCGAGCTGGAATTTGCCGGCAAACTGACCGAGCAATGGAAGGTGTTTGGCGGCTATATGCTGCTGGATACCGAGATCATCAAATCCACCACGGCGACCGATGTCGGCAAGCGGCTGGCCAATACCGCCGATCATCAGCTCAGCCTGTGGACCACCTACGATTTCACATCGGAATTCACCCTCGGCTTCGGCGCTTTTTATGTCGGTTCGCGCAAGGGCGGCACTCTGGCCTCGAATGATACCGAGGCGCCGGAATACTGGCGCTTCGATGCCATGGCCAGCTACAAGCTGACGCCGAATGTGACTACGCGTCTCAATATCCAGAATCTGTTCGACGAGACGATTTACGATGCGACCTATCGCAGTGCCACGCCCTTCACCCATGTAGCGCCGGGGCGCAGTGTTATGCTTTCCACCGCGTTCAAGTTCTGAGCCCTGAAAGGATCGCGTCCGTTATGATGCTGCATATTCCATCCGTGCTCAGCCAGCAGCAGCTTGCCCATTGCCGGCAAGCCTTGGCGGCTGCCGCATGGGTGGATGGCAATGTCACGGCGGGCGCGCAATCCGCGCAGGTGAAACGGAACCGGCAACTGCCGGAAAACAGCGCGGTGGCAGCGCAGCTTGGTGACCTGATCCTGGATGCGCTGACCCGGGCGCCGCTTTTCCTGTCGGCGGCCTTGCCGCTCAAAACCTATCCGCCGCTGTTCAACCGCTACGAGGCCGGGGAAACCTTCGGCCTGCACGTGGATAACGCAATCCGCGCCGTGCCGGGTACGCCGCATCGGGTGCGCACCGATCTCTCGGCAAGCCTGTTCCTGGCCGAGCCGGCGGAATATGATGGCGGCGAATTGATCGTTGAAGACAATTACGGCAGCCATAGCGTGAAGCTGCCGGCCGGCGACATGGTGCTGTATCCGGCCAGCAGCCTGCATCGGGTCAGCCCGGTGACACGCGGCGCGCGGCTAGCCAGTTTTTTCTGGATTCAGAGCATGGTGCGCGATGATGCGGCGCGCCAGATTCTGTTTGAACTGGATGGCACAATCCAGCAATTGGCCCAGGCCCATGGCCTGGGAGATGCCGCCGTGGTGCGGCTGACCGGTATTTATCACAACCTGCTGCGCCGCTGGGCCGATGCCTGATGCAGCATTCATCCATGGCGGCTGAACGAGGCAAGAAAAATGACTGATGTGATCCCCAGCGTAACCGACCACACCATGTTCGGCCTGTTCCTGCAGGCTGATATCGTGGTCAAGATTGTCATGCTGCTGTTGCTGCTGGCCTCTATCGCCTGCTGGGCGATCATGGTGGACAAGGTCATGGCGGTGCGCCGGCTGCGGCGTGAGGCGGCAGCTTTTGAAGCAGCCATCGGCAAGGGCAGCTTCCTGCCGGCGGAAGCCGAGCTTGGACCGCTGGGGCAGGACGCGCTGCATGCCGCGCTCACCGAGTGGCGCGACAGCGATGGCCATGAAAGCCGCAAGGATCGCCGCGAACGGATCGAACGCGCCATGCGCGCCAGCTTCGCCGCCGAATTGCGCCGCGTCGAACCCGGCCTGCCTTTCCTGGCCACGCTGGGTTCGGCAGCGCCGTTCATCGGCCTGTTCGGCACCGTGTGGGGCATCATGAACAGCTTCACGGCGATTGCGCAATCCAATGACACGTCGCTGGCCGTGGTGGCGCCCGGCATTGCCGAAGCCTTGCTGGCCACGGCACTTGGCCTGGTGGCGGCGATCCCGGCGGTAATGGCCTATAACAAGTTCGCCACGGATCTTGGCCGTATCGGCCAGCGCTTCAATGCCGCCATCGGCGTGCTGGGCAATCGCCTGGCCCGCGATGGCAAGCCGCGCGCCGCCAGCGTGGCCGAGTAAGCGCCATGGCGATGGGTCCGATTTCCTCCGGCGGCAGTGGAGATTCCGACGATCTCGGTGATGGTGGCTACCGGCCGCTGTCGGAGATCAATGTCACGCCGCTGGTCGATGTGATGCTGGTGCTGTTGATCGTGTTCATGGTGGCGGCACCGCTGATGATGGTGGGTGTGCCGCTCAAACTGCCCAAGACCGCCGCCGAGCGGGTGCAGCCGGCACCCGATCCGCTGGTGCTGTCGATCGACAAGGATGGCAAGCTGTTTATCCGCAAGGAACCGGTGGAAGAGGCGGCGTTGGTCGGCCGGCTTGCCGCCCTGCGCGGTGGCGATCCGACCATGACGATCTACGTGCGCGGCGACAAGGCGCTCGATTATGGCCGCATCATGGAAGTGATGGGCTTTGTCGGCCAGGCCGGGTTCTCGCGCATCTCGCTGGTGGCGGAAGGGCTTGAGGGAACTGCTGCTGCTGCGCCAGGAGCGGGCGGGACGCGCTGACGATGAAGCTTGGTTCCTGGGGTATATCGGTTGCGCTACACGCAACCGCGCTGGCGGTGTTGCTGGTGGTGCTGGAGCGGCCGCATCTGGAGGCGAAGGGCGAGGAATTGCCCAGCATCGAAATCCAGATCGCCAGTCTGCCGCCGCCCCCTCCGCCACCGCCACCACCGCCGCCGCCCCCTCCGCCGCCGCCGCCACCCGTGGTGGAGGAGCCGCTGCCGGTGATCGAATCCAAGGCACCGGAACCCGATCCCGAGCCGGAACCGCCGCCACCGCCGCCGCAGCCCAAGCCGAAACCCAAGCCGCTGCCACCACCGCCTAAGCCGGTGCCACCGCCGCCGAAACCTGAACCTGTGCCGCCGACACCAGCACCGCCGCAGCCGCCACAACCGGCACCGGTGCAGACCGTGCCGCGCCCGCCGCAACCCAATCCGGGGCCGCCGATGCCGACCTTGCCGCCGGCGCCCAGTGCTGCCGAGGTGGATGCAGAAAAGGCGTATCTGGCCCTGGTGTTGAATGCGCTCAACAAGGCGAAGGAATATCCGCGCCGCGCCCTGTTGCGGCGCCAGGAGGGTATGCCGCTGCTGCGCTTCACGCTCAATCGCGATGGCAGTGTGGCTTCGGTCGCCATTGACCGTTCATCAGGCTCGGCGATGCTGGATGAAGCGGCGCTGGAAACCGTGCGGCGTGCCATGCCGTTGCCGCCATTCCCGGTCGAGCTGGCAAAGAATATGCTCGACATAACCGTGCCGATTGACTTTCACATCAAAAGGTAAGGCAGTCCCTGTTTCACGATGATGCCGGCCAGGGCGGCAAGAGCAAGCAGCCAGGCGAGGCTCAGCTTGAAGCGCAGCACGGCAACCAGCGCGGCGGCGGCGAGCAGGGCCGCCGCCGGATCGAACCCGGTCAATGCACCACCCGGGAAAATCGCATGCAGGCCGAACCAGACCGCCAGATTGAGGATCACGCCGACCACGGCGGCGGTGATCGCAGTCAGGCCATGGCTGAAGGCAGCGATATGGCGGATGCGCTCGATATAGGGCGCGCCGAGGAAAATCCACAGGAAGCAGGGTACGAAGGTGACCCAGGTGGCGAGCAGGCCACCGGCCAGACCGCCGAGCCAGGCCGGCTCGATGCCACTCTGGCGGAAGGCGGCAAGATGGCCGACAAAGCTGAGCACCAGGATCAGCGGCCCGGGCGTGGTTTCCGCCAGGCCGAGGCCATCCATCATTTCACGCGGATCGAGCCAGCCATAAACCTGCACCGCCTGCTGCCCGACATAGGCCAGCACGGCATAGGCACCACCAAAGGTGATCATCGCCATCTCACTGAAAAACAGCGCGATGCGTGACAGCACATGGTCTGCGCCGTATTGCAGCAGAAGCAGCAGCACCGGCCCGGCCCAGAGCAGGCCGAACACGCCGAGCAGCAGCAGATTGCGCCGCAGGCTGGGCGGCACACTGGGCAGCACATCGCCATCCTGCGCCACGCCCGGCGCCTGCAGCCAGCCCGGCCGCCAGCGGCCAACCAGCCAGCCGCCCAGACCGGCCCCCAGAACAATCACCGGAAACGGGATTTTCAGCAGGAAAATCCCGATAAAGGCAAAGGCCGACAGGCCGAGCAGGAAACGGGTGCGGATGGCGCGCCGGGCCACACGCAGCACGGCTTCGGCCACGATTGCCAGCACCGCCGCCTGCAGGCCGAAGAAGATGCCGCCGATCAGCGGCAGCTCGCGCCACAGGGCATAGATGGTGGCCAGCGCCATGATGACAATGAAGCCGGGCAGGATGAATAGCAGGCCGGCGACGATGCCGCCCTTGGCGCGATGCAGCAGCCAGCCGATATAGGTGGCAAGCTGCTGCGCTTCCGGCCCGGGCAGCAGCATGCAGAAATTCAGCGCATGCAGGAATTGCGGCTCACTGACCCATTTTTTCTCATCCACCAGGATGCGATGCATCATGGCGATCTGCCCGGCCGGGCCACCAAAACTGAGCAGGCCGATCTTGACCCAGACCCAGAAGGCTTCACGGAAATCCGGTAAATCAGCATTATGTGGTTGCGTCATGGCGATGGCGGCGGGCTAGAGCATGATGACATGATATTGCACCGCTCCGCCGAGGAGAATTTGGTCTTCGGGTAGGAGCGCGGCGCAGCGCGTAGTGGTGCTACGGGCAAGCCGCGCGACGCACCCGAAGGCCAAATTCACCCGGCCCGGAGGGTTTCGCCTGGAGGCGGCATCCCTAGCGCTTCGCGCGTCCGCGCCCACGGGCGTCCACTGGACGCCCGCGCGCTTTGGACCGTCGAAACGCTGGCAGGTACGAATGTACCTGCTACGCGCTTCTCCTAGTGGGCTGTCACCTCCAGGCGAAACGGAGTGGTGCAATATCATGTCATCATGCTCTAAATCAGCGAAACCTTGTTGCCGCGATGGCGCTGCAGCCGCCCGGCCAGTTCCCGTTCCAGCAAAACCATCTGCACGATGGCGGGGCCATAGCCGCTGAGGCGGATCAACTCGTCGATTTCCACCGGGCTGGGCGAAAGCAATTCGTCGATGCGGCGATGCGCCTCGGCCATTTCCGCGTCCCCCGGCTCTGGCGCCGGCTGACCGCTGAAATCGCTCGGTGATGCGGGGGCGAAAAGCTCGGTCTGCAACAAGGGCCGGATGCAATCCATCACATCCTCCAGCCGCTCCACCAGCGCGGCGCCCTGGCGGATCAGATCGTTGCTGCCATTGCAGCGCGGATCGAGCGGCGAGCCCGGCACCGCCATCACTTCGCGGCCCTGGCTGGCTGCAAAGCGCGCAGTGATCAGCGAGCCGGATTTCAGCGCCGCTTCCACCACCAGCACACCCAGGCTGGCACCGGCAATCAGCCGGTTGCGGCGCGGAAAATTCGGCGCCTTGGCCGGGGCGCCGAACGGCATTTCGGCATAGATTGCCGCTTCCGCCGCCATGCGCCGGTGCAGATCGGCATTCTCGGGTGGAAACACCACATCGATGCCGGCGCCGATGAAGGCGTAGCTGCCACCGGCCGGCTGACCGTTCGGCGTTGCGGCGAGCAGGGCGCCTTCATGGGCGGCGCGGTCGATACCGCGCGCCAGGCCGGAAATCACCACCAGATTCTGCTGCGCGATTTCGCGTGCCAGGTCGCGGGTGAAACGCTGACCGATGGCCGAGGCATTGCGCGCCCCGACAATCGCCACGCCCGGCCTGGGCGCCAGGCTGGCATGGCCATGCAGGGTGAGGATCGGCGGGGCATCATCAATGCTGGCCAGGCGGGCCGGATAAGCCGGCTCGCCCCAGGCCACCAGCCGGGCGCCATGGCGCGCCACGGCGGCCTGTTCCGCCTCCGCCTCGGCCTTGCTGGTGATGCGCGGTGATCGTTTGGCACCGCCGCGCCGTGCCAGATCGGGCAGCACTTCCAGCGCGGCGCGGGCGCTGCGGAAACGGTCGAGAAGCTGGAAGAAAGTGATCGGCCCGACATTCTCGCTGCGGCAGAGCCGCAGCCAGTCGAGCCTTTCGGCGTCGCTGAGTTCACGCGCTGCCGGCGACATTCCCGTCTGGCGCCTTTTTCTTGCCGATCTTCGGTTCCTCGCCCTTGAGCAGGCGGGCGATATTCTGGTGATGCCGGATGAAGACCAGCACCGCCATGGCGGCACACAGCCCGGCCAGGCCGAGCGGCGACACGCCGTCCGGCGCCAGGAACCAGGCATAAACCGGGCTGAGCGCAGCGGCGACCAGGGCCGATAGCGACGAATAGCGCAACAGCGCCGCCATCAGCAGCCAAGTGCCGCAGCAGAGCAGGCCCAGCGGCCAGTAAAGCCCGAGCGTGACGCCCAGGAAAGTGGCGACACCCTTGCCGCCATTGAATTTGAGCCAGACCGGAAACAGATGGCCGATAAAGGCGCCAAAGGCGGCTGCCAGCATGATCTCCGGGCCGCCCAGATACAGGCCGAGCAGAGCGGCCGCCGTACCCTTGCCGCCATCCAGCAGCAGGGTAGCGAGCGCCAGATCCTTGCGTCCGGTGCGCAGCACATTGGTGGCGCCGATATTGCCGGAGCCGATGGCGCGGATATCGCCAAGTCCTGCCAGCTTGGTCAGCAGCAGGCCGAACGGAATGGCGCCGAGCAGGTAGCCGCCGGCCAGGGCGATGAGGATATGGCTGGTGATCATTGGCCGTCCCGCTTGCGCTGGAATACGGTTTCGCCGGCCACCACGGTGCGCAGGGCATGGCCCTGCACGCGGCGCCCGTCATAGGGGGAGTTCTTGGCCTTGGAGCGCATCTTCTTGGCGTCGATCTTCCACGGTGCATCAAGGTCGAACAGCAGCAGGTCGGCCGGCGCACCCGGGGCCAGACGGCCGCTTTCCAGCTTCAGCAGCCGGGCCGGCTTATGCGTCAGGCAGCCGAGCAACTGCAACAGCGGCACCTGGCCGCTATGATACAGGCCCAGCGACAGCGGCAGCAGGGTTTCCAGGCCGATGGCGCCGAAGGCGGCCTGGGCGAAGGGCAGGCGTTTGCTTTCCGGGTCCTGCGGCGCATGAGCCGAGGAGATCACATCGATGGTGCCGTCCTGGATCGCTTCCACCAGGGCGCGGCGGTCATCCTCATGGCGCAAGGGCGGCTTCACCTTGGCGAAGGTGCGGTAATCGCCGATATCGAATTCGTTGAGGGCGAAATTATGCGGCGCCGCGCCGGCGGTCAGGCGCAGGCCGCGCGCCTTGGCCTGGCGGGCGGCTTCCAGCGCCTCGCGGGTGGAAAGATGCGCCGCATGCAGGCGGCCATTGGTCAGTTCCAGCAGCCGGATATCACGCTCCAGCAGGATCACTTCTGCCGCCGCCGGGATGCCGGGCAGGCCGAGCCGGGCCGCCACTTCGCCTTCGTTCATGGCGCCATCGGTGGCCAGCTTGGGTTCTTCGCTAGGCTGGATCAGCAGCAGGTCGTTCACCGTGGCATAGGAGAGCGCGCGGCGCATCACGCGCGGATCGCTGATCGGATGCTCGCCATCGGTGAAGGCCACCGCACCGGCTTCGGCCAGCAGGCCAAATTCGGTCATTTCCTTGCCATTGGTGCCTTTGGTGGCCGCCGCCGCCGGCAGCACCCGCACCACGGCATTATGCGCCGCGCGCCGCGCCACGAATTCCAGCAGCGCCACTTCATCGATCACCGGCTCGGTATTCGGCATCGCCACCAGGGTGGTGACGCCGCCGGCCGCAGCGGCGCGGGCGCCGGTGGCGATGGTTTCCTGATGCTCGGCACCCGGCTCGCGCAGCCAGACATGCATGTCGATCAGGCCCGGACACAGGCAATGGCCCTGGCAATCCACCGTCTCGGTTTCATCGCCCGAACTGCCACCAGCCAGGCCTTCAACGGTCAGGCGGGGACCCAGATCTATGATACGGTCACCTTCGGTGAGCAGGGCGCCCTTCACATCCAGCCCGGTGGCCGGATCGAGCAGGCGCGCATTGGTATAAAGCTTGCGGCGGCGCGGCATGGTCTGGGCTTCCTTTACTCGCCGTGCCAGTTCGGCAGATGCTGGGCCAGCATTTCCAGGCAGGCCATACGCACGGCCACGCCCATCTCCACCTGTTCGTGAATCACGCTGCGGTGGATGTCGTCGGCCACTTCGGTATCGATCTCGATGCCGCGATTCATCGGTCCGGGATGCATGATAAGCGCATCGGGCTTGGCAAAAGCCAGCTTGTCGGCATCCAGGCCGTAGAGATGGAAATATTCCCGCGTCGACGGCACGAAGGAGCCCTGCATACGCTCCATCTGCAAGCGCAGCATCATCACGATATCCACATCGGCAAGACCCTTGCGCATGTCGTGAAATACTTCCACGCCAAAGCGGTCGGCATGGGCCGGCAGCAGGGTGGGCGGGGCGATCAGCCGCACATGGGCGCCCATCGTATTGAGCAGGTAGATATTCGAGCGCGCCACCCGGCTATGCAGGATATCGCCGCAGATCGCCACGCGCAGGCCTTCCAGCCGGCCTTTGCGGCGACGGATGGTCAGGGCATCGAGCAAAGCCTGGGTCGGATGTTCATGGGTGCCATCGCCGCCATTGATCACGCTGCAGCCGACTTTCTGCGCCAGCAGCGCCACGGCGCCCGAATCCGGGTGGCGCACCACCAGCAGGTCGGGATGCATGGCATTGAGCGTAATCGCCGTGTCGATCAGGGTTTCGCCCTTCTTGATCGACGAGGTGGCGACCGACATGTTGATCACATCGGCGCCCAGCCGCTTGCCCGCCAGTTCGAACGAGGTGCGGGTGCGGGTCGAATTCTCGAAAAACAGGTTGATGATGGTGCGGCCGCGCAGGATGCCCTGCTTCTTGTCGATCGCCCGATTCTGCGCCACATAACGATCGGAACGATCCAGGATGGCCGCGATATCCTGCGCGGATAATCCTTCTATTCCAAGCAGATGGCGGTGCGGAAAGAGGGGGGGAGGGGGCGCCGCGGCGGACCCCGGTGAAGCAGCGGAATTAGGGCTTGCAGACATCGGGCGGGGATCATACACATCGGACCCGGTGGCGGCAACGAATGCTTAGGGGGTGCCGCTGTAGACTGATTGAGATTTTACCTTATACGCGCAGGACGAGATGTCAGCCGTGCCGCAGCATGAGTATTTCGACCCCCGCAAGCCGGCCGACCCGGTGGGCGAGGCTTTGCGCCTGCTGCAGGTGCTGGAATTGCGTGGCCGCCAGGCGGCGGATGCCTCGCAGGTGACATTCGAGCATGCCGCCTTGCTCAGCTTTGCCGAATATACCGACAATTTCCGCCAGGTTCAGGAATTCATGTCGTTTTGCGACGTGGTGGAGAGCCGGCTGGAAACCCTGGATGCGGCCACCCGCCAGATGGTGCTGGCCGAGGTGAATGGCGTGAAACTGCGCTGCTATGTCGCCATGCTGCGGGCGATGGGTGCTTATCTGGTCTATATGGAACGGCGCGGCCAGGTGAATTTCTTCGCCCAGGCGGTGTTTCTGAACCAGCTTGATGCACTGGATTATTTCCGCAGCCAGGTATTGCCGGAAATTGCCACCAATCTGGTGCCGGAAACCCTGCCGGCGCTGCAGCAGGAGGTGGAAGCCCGGCTGCGCCGGCTGCTGGAACGCTGCGTCGATCTGCCGGATTTCCGTTTTGAAGGCTGAATCTGGGTAAAATCCAGCCCGGACAGTTTCTTGCCCGGAATGAATGCACTATTTTCCAGGCTATGACGCGCAACAGCTATTACATCACCACCCCGATCTATTACGTGAACGACAAGCCCCATATCGGGCATGCCTACACGACCCTGGCCTGCGACCTGCTGGCCCGCTTCAAGCGGCTGGACGGCTTCGATGTGCGCTTCCTGACCGGCACCGACGAGCATGGCCAGAAGGTGGAAAAGGCGGCGCTGGCGGCGGGCATCGACCCGAAGGCCTTCTGCGACCAGGTGAGCACCAATTTCCGCGACCTGGCGACGCGGCTGAATGTCTCCAACGACGATTTCATCCGCACCACCGAACAGCGGCATATCCGTTCGGTGCAGGCCTTGTGGACCCGGCTGCTGGAGGCCGGCGATATCTATCTCGGCCATTACGAAGGGTGGTACGCGGTGCGCGACGAGGCCTTCTACCAGGAAGACGAACTGGAAGACGGGCCGAATGGCAAGATTGCCAAAGCCTCCGGCGCGCCGGTGGAATGGGTCAAGGAGCCATCGTATTTCTTCCGCCTCTCGGCCTGGGAAGAACGGCTGCTGAAATTCTATGACGAACATCCGGGCTTCATCCTGCCGCAGAGCCGGCGTAATGAGGTGGTCAGCTTCGTCAAGGGCGGGCTGAAGGATCTGTCGGTATCGCGCACCACGTTCAAATGGGGCGTGCCGGTGCCGAACGATCCGGCGCATATCATGTATGTGTGGCTGGATGCGCTGACCAACTACATCACCGCCGCCGGCTATCCCGACACGGAGTCCGAAACCTATCGCCGCTATTGGCCCGCCGACCTGCATATGGTGGGCAAGGATATCCTGCGTTTCCATGCCGTCTACTGGCCGGCCTTCCTGATGGCGGCCGGGCTGGCGGTGCATCACCGCGTCTTCGCCCATGGCTGGTGGACCAATGAAGGCCAGAAGATTTCCAAGTCGCTCGGCAATGTGATCGATCCGCTGCAATTGATCGACACTTTCGGCCTGGATCAGACGCGCTATTTCCTGATGCGCGAAGTGCCGTTTGGCAATGACGGCGATTTCCGCCGCGATGCGATGATCAACCGCATCAACAACGAACTGGCCAACGGCATGGGCAATCTGGCCCAGCGCACGCTGAGCTTCGTGGCCAAGAATGCCGATGCCGTTGTGCCGGCCCCGAGTGCGTTGCAGCCGCTGGACCAGGCCTTGCTGGATCAGGCTGCCGCCCTGCTGCCGCAGATGCGCGCTGCCTTCGATGAGCAGGCTCTGCATGTGGCGTTGCAGGCCTGGTATGATCTGGTGGATGCCGCCAACAAGTATATCGACGTGGCAGCGCCGTGGAGCCTGCGCAAGACCGATCCGGCGCGTATGAACACCGTGTTGTGGACCCTGCTGGAAACCATCCGCCATCTGGCGATCCTGGCCCAGCCGGCGATGCCGGATGCCGCCTCCCGGCTGCTGGATCAGCTTGCCGTGGCGCCCGAAGCGCGCGGCTTCGCGCAGCTTGGCGAAGCCGGCCGTCTAGTGGCCGGCACGCCGCTGCCGCCGCCGCAAGGCGTGTTCCCGCGCTATGTCGAGGCCAAGGCCTGAGGCATGCTGATCGATAGCCATTGCCATCTCGATTTTCCCGATTTCAGCACCGAACTGGATGCCGTGGTGGCGCGCGCCCGCGCCGCCAATGTCGGGCTGATGCTGACCATCTCGACCCGGCTGGACAAATTCCCCCAGGTGCTGGCGGTGGCCGAGCGTTTCCCCGATGTGTATTGCACCGTGGGCATCCACCCGCATGAGGCCGATGATCATGTCGATGTGGCGGCCGCCAGGCTGATCGACCTGGCGCGGCACCCGAAAGTGGTGGGGATCGGCGAGACCGGCCTGGATTATTACTACGAGCATGGCAGCCGCGCGGCGCAGCGCAGCTGTTTCCTGGCGCATATTCAAGCGGCGCGCGAAACCGGCCTGCCGGTGGTGATCCATACCCGCGATGCCGATGACGATACCGCCGAGATCATCGATCAGGAGATGCAGAAGGGCGCTTTCAAGGGCCTGCTGCATTGTTTCTCTTCCGGCCATGCCCTGGCCGAGCGGGCCGTGGCGCATGGCATGATGGTGTCGTTCTCCGGCATCCTGACATTCAAGAATGCCAAGGCGGTGCAGGCGAGCGCCGCCGCCTTGCCGCTGGATAGCCTGCTGGTGGAAACCGACGCGCCCTATCTGGCGCCGATCCCGCAGCGCGGCAAGCGCAACGAGCCGGCCTATGTGGCCCATACCGCCGCCTATCTGGCGCAGTTGCGCGGCATCGGCGTGGCCGAGTTGCAGCGCCTGACCACGGCAAATTTCCTGCGCCTGTTCGACAAGGTGCCGGCGGCGGCGGTCGGGGCGCAACTGGCGGCATGAAGGCGATCATCCTCGGCTGTGGTGGCTCGGTGGGCGTGCCGCGTATCGACGGCGCCTGGGGCGATTGTGATCCCAATGAACCGCGCAATCGCCGTTCACGCGGCTCGATCGTGGTGGAACTCGACGATACCCGCATCCTGGTGGATACCAGCCCCGATCTGCGCAGCCAGTTCATCGCCAATGACCTGACCTGGGTTTCCGCCGTGGTGTGGACCCATGACCATGCCGACCAGACCCATGGCATCGACGATATCCGCATCCTGGCCTATACCGCACAGAAGCGCGTGCCGGCCTGGGGCGATGATTTCACCATGGACCGGCTGGAGCGCAAATTCGGCTATTGTTTCCAGACCATGGGCGGCTATCCCGCCATCCTGGAGCCGCGCCGCATCCAGGGCGATTTTGACATCGGCCCGGTGCGGGTGCGGCCATTCCGCCAGGATCACGGCGGCATGCATTCGCTGGGTTTCCGCTTCAACGATGCGGTGGCTTATTCCAATGATGTAGTGCGACTGGATGATGATGCCTTTGCCGCGCTGGCCGGCGTGAAAGTGTGGATCGTCGATGCGCTGCGCTACAAGCCGCATCCCACCCATAGCCATCTGGAGCAGACCTTGCGCTGGATCGAGCGGGTGAAGCCGGAGCGCGCCATCCTGACCAACATGCATATCGACCTGGATTATGCCACGCTGTGCCGCGAATTGCCGGCCGGCGTGGAACCAGCCTATGACGGCATGGTGATTGAATGCTGAAGACCATCTGGTCGGTTTCGGAGCGTGGCGCGGTGGGCATGCAGAGCCAGGCCCTGGGCCTGGGCGAGGCGCTGTTTGCCGGCGGCGGCTTCGAGGCACCGCGTGCCATCGAAGTGGCGTTTCGCAAACCCTATACCTGGGCGCCGATGCATCCGGCCTTTGCCAGCCTGAAGGCGCTGAGCCGCGATACCGCCGCTGCGTTCGTGGCGCCCTGGCCGGACGTGCTGATCACCTGCGGCCGCAAATCGGCCTTGCTGGCCCTGGCGGTGAAAAAAGCCAGCGGTGGCCGCACCATCTGCATTCATGTGCAGGATCCGAAGGCCGATCCGCGCCATTGGGATCTGCTGGTGGTGCCTGAGCATGATCGTGTGCGCGGCGCCAATGTGCTGGTCTCCAAGGGCGCCCTGCATCGGGTCACGCGGCTCAAGCTGCAATCATCGGCCGAGGCTTTTGCGCCGCTGCTCGGCCATCTGCCACGGCCGCGCCTGGCCGTGCTGGTCGGCGGCAATAACCGCTACTACACGCTCGACAGCGACTGGATGACCGGCTTTGTGGCGCAGTTGCGCCGTGCTGCCGGTGGCGATGGCGATGGCGGCAATTGGCAATGGGGCGTGATGGCCACCATTTCGCGCCGCACCGGCGAGGCGGAAACCAATATCCTGCGTGGCGGCCTGGCCAGCCTGCCCGGCGCCTATCTCTGGGATGGCAGCGGCCCCAATCCGTATTTCGGCTTTCTCGGTCTGGCCGATGCCATTCTGGTGACCTGCGATTCCGTGTCGATGATTTCGGAAGCCTGTTCCACCGGCAAGCCGGTCTATGTGGCGCGGCTGCCCGGCAAGTCGAAGCGCTTCGACGCCTTTTTCGACAATCTGCGCCGGCATGGTCTGATCCAGTGGTTCGATGGCCATCTGGCGCAATGGGAGAATAAGCGGCTCGACGACATGGATCATATCGCCGAGCAGGTGCGCGAACGTTTCGGCTGGCCGGTCAACCCGGTCGCCTAACGCACCACTTGGTATCGGCAAACGCCCGGGTTAGATTGCCGGCATGAAGCCCTGGCCGATCCTGCTCCTGCTGCCGCTGCTGTTATTGAGTGTCCTGCTGCCGATCCAGCCGGCCACGGCGCAGGATAGCCTGCTGCTGCATTATCGCTATGTGCCCAACTATATTCCGGAATTGCCGCGCAAGCGCGAGATGAACGGGCTATACCGCAGCCAGTTGGTGGCGGCGCGTGACGAGGTGGTGGCGATCAACCGCCAGGGCCATGAATTGCCGTGTTCCTCGCAGATTCTGGAAGAAGCGCGCTGGCTGATGAATTCCACCGGCGAACGTGCCGCGCTGGAAAGCCGCCTGGCCGATCTGCGTGAGAGCCTCAAGATACACGATCAGTCCTTCGCCTTTCAGCAGGGGCAGCAGGATGGCGGCTGGGGCCGCTGCTTCAAGGCCTGGTATCTGCGCCTGCATGCCAGCGTCGATCCGCTCAAGGAATTACTGGTGCGTGGCGGCAAGCCGAGATATCCGTTCCGCCTGCTGGAGCCGGTGAACACGCCGGAAAAGCTGCGGGCGCTGATGCGCGGCATGCTGATTTCCGATCTGGCCGCCGATGGCAATGACCATCGCAAGGAACTCAACCTGACCGTGACTGCCCTGGCGCAATTGCTGTTCCTGCCCCGGATGGAAACCGTATTGCCGCCGGATCTGCCGCGCGATGCCCTGGCCGCCGCCTTGCGCGATTTCATCGACAATGAATGGCAGGATCCGGAAACCGGTTTCTGGGGCGCCTGGTACCGGGTGGATGGCGAGGTGCGCCGCACCAACGATCTGTCGATCACCTTCCATGTGATCAGTTATCGCGCGGACGATCCGCCCCGCATGCGGCAATTGGCTGATACTCTGTTTGCCATCCGCACCCAGCGTTATCCCTATGGCTGGCGCGATCGCGGCACACAGAACAATCACCATGCCTATGACGTGGTGCGGCTGCTGCGGCGTTCCTGGCCGGAAATGACCGAGGAGCAACGCCGCCGCTCGGAGGCCGAACTGGCCATCATGCTGGCGCGTTCGCTCGGCGTTTCCATCGACGATAACGCCAAATTTGTCGACGATCCCTATAACAGTGTTGCCGAGGCCTATTATTTCGGCGTCTCGTTCCTGGATGAGATCGGCTTTTTCCGCAAGAGCATGCGGTTCTGGACCCCGCTGACCCTGACCGATCCGGAATCGCTGCGTCAGGCCCTGCTGGCCAATATCAGCAAACTCGATCCCACCAATCCGATGGCGGCTGCTGCCATCCGCAAGCTGCAGGCGCGCGACTGAACCCGGAATATGGCCGGGCAGGGGGCTGGCCCCTGGTCAGGGGCCGAACCAGAAACGTGGCGGCAAATCAGCAAAGCGGGCGGCGGGCAGCCGCCAGCCGGAATGTTTGCCGTTTGATAGCCTGCGCCAGAGCGCAATCAGAATCCGTTGCATGACCGCCGCCTCCTGTTCGGCGGCACCGCAATAGGCGCTTTATCTATTTAATAAAATTTGATTATTTTTGCATAATAGTTTTATATATTAAAACTATGAGCCAGCCCAATTTTGATCTCGATCTGCTGCGCAGTTTCATTGCCATCGCCGATGGCGGCGGTTTTTCGCAGGCTGCCAGCCGGGTCAATCGCAGCCTGTCGGCAGTCAGCCTGCAGATGCGGCGGCTGGAACAGATGGTGGAGCAGCCGCTCTTTACGCGTGATGGCCGTCGCATGCGGCTGAGTGATGCCGGCCACAAATTGCTCGACCACGCCCGGCGGCTGATTGCCCTGAATGACGAAGCCATGGCGGCGATGCGCCAGCCACGCCTCAGCGGCGTGGTCCGCTTCGGCCTGCGGCAGGATTTTGCCGAGCGCGGCCTGCCGGATGTGCTGGCGCAATTTGCCCACCGCTATCCTGCGGTGCGGCTGGAAATCCGTATCGAGCGAACTGATGCCTTGCTGGCCGAGCTGGCGGCAGGTCGGCTCGATCTGGTGCTGGCGCTGCGGCGCGAGCCGCCGACGGGCATCAGTTTTACCCCGTTGCGTCGGATCGACACATTGTGGATCGCCCGGCCGGATTTTACGCTGACGCCGGGGCGGCCATTGCCGCTGGTGCTGTTCGAGGCGCCGTGCAGTTTCCGCAGCCTGATATTCGAGGCTTTGGGCCAGGCCGGCCTGGCCTGGGATGTGGTTTTCACCACGCCGAGCCTGTCCGGCTTGCGCGCTGCCGTGGCGGCCGGTCTCGGCATTACCGCGCGGACGCGGGCATCCCTGAGCCTGGGGCAGGATTTGGCGGCAGCCGACCGGCAATTAGGTTTGCCGGCATTACCGGGACTGGATATCGGCTTTTTTCACAGATTGAATGAAGGCCAGGCGCCAATTGTGGAATTGCGCCGGCTGGTTGGTGAGGCGGTGGCAACAGAACGGTGAAGCGGACCCATCAGCGCCGCATGCCGGGCTTGTTGCGGATTTCCAGTTCGTCCATGCGATTACGCAGCTCGGCCAGGTCGGCTGCCACGATTTCGCTATCCACCGCCAGCGAGGTCAGGCCGTTGATCAGGGTCATGGTGCGGCGCGCCACCTCGATCACCTGGGTTTCCTGGCTGGCCAGCCGGCCGGCCTGCGCCTGCAGGCTTTGCTGCTGGGCGGCGAGGCTTTTCTCCAATTCGCTGGCCAGGCCGGCCTGAAACTGCACTTTGGCCCAATACGCACCCGCGAAACCACCCGACAGGCCGGCGACCAGGGCAATCACAACAATGGCTAGGTAACGGCGCATGGTGGCTTGTCCCGGATCATATTGCTTCTACCGGCGTTGTATCCCATGGCGGACGGAAGAGCCATATGGCATATCCACTTGGCACAAGCAGGATTTCGCTGGAATCCAGCATATATAATTTTCCATAATACATATTATCCGATAATTGGATACAGCTTTACTCGTGCCGCCTATCGTGTAGCCGTAACGGTAAAACCCCTGCGCCTGCCCTTGAGCCGGCTGCCGCCAATCTGCCAGGATATGAGCCAATAAACTGCATCCCCATAAGTCAGGAAGCCTTTACCCATGCCCAGCACCAATGCCTTGCAGGAATTGCTTTCGATTATGGCCCGGCTGCGCGATCCGGATGGCGGCTGCCCCTGGGATCTCGAACAGACCTTCGCCACCATTGCGCCCTATACCATCGAGGAAGCCTATGAGGTCGAGGATGCCATCGCCCGCAACGACATGGCCGGCCTCAAGGATGAACTGGGTGACCTGCTGTTGCAGGTGGTGTTCCATGCCCGCATGGCTGAGGAAGCCGGCCTGTTCGACTTCAACGATGTCGCCCGCAGCATCGCCGACAAGTTGATCCGGCGCCATCCGCATGTGTTCGGCGATGTCGACGCCGACCGGCCGGAAACCGTCAGCGCCAATTGGGAAGCCATCAAGGCCGCCGAACGTGCCGCCAGGCCGGCCACCGAGGATGGTGTTTCACCGATTTTGGCTAGGGTCAGTTCCGGCCTGCCCGGCATGACCCGGGCGGTAAAGCTGCAAAACCGGGCGGCCCGGGTTGGCTTCGACTGGCCCGATAAAGCCCCGGTGATTGGCAAAATAAAAGAGGAATTACAGGAGCTAGAGGACGAAATAGCAGCCAATACTTCAGATAAATTGGCTGAGGAATATGGTGATTTTCTCTTTGTAGCGGCTAATTTAGGTCGCCATCTTAAACTTGATCCGGAAGATGTCCTGCGTCGCGCCAATCGAAAATTTGAACGCCGTTTCAGTATGATGGAGCTGATATTACAGCAATCAGGCAAGGAATTGGCCGATTGCGACCTCGCCACGATGGATGCGGCCTGGAATAAGGCCAAGCTGGCTGAAAAACACCACGTTAGCTGAGAAATAAACGAGCGATTCTAATGGGTTGAGAATCAACCTGCCTCATTCTGGCCGCAGAATGGTCGCAGCATTTCCGCTTCGGCGGCCAGGAATGGCCACATCGCGCCATCACCTTCCTTGCATCCGGTTCACGGGGCCACGGCCAGATCGGCCAGCCCTGGAACGAACCGGCCTGAAGCAAAGGAGGACTACCGATGCGCAAGACCACCAATTATGCCGTGCTGGCCGTTTCCGCCCTCGCCCTGTTTGCCGCCGCGCCGGCCATCACCCGCCCGGCCCATGCTACGGATATCCTGCCGACCTGGGAACAGGTCGAAGGCAACTGGAACCAGTTTGCCGGCAAGGTGAAGCAGCGCTGGGGCAAGCTGACCGATGACGATCTCACCGTCATCAACGGCAAGCGCCAGGAGCTGATCGGCAAGGTGCAGGAACGGTATGGCCTGGCCAAGGCCGAAGCCGAGCGCCAGGTGCGCGATTGGGAACGCACGGAATTGACGCAGCCCAAATCCTGAGCATCCAGCCAGGAACGACCGGCTTAGGTCGATAAATTTCACATCTAATTCAGAGGTAATATCATGACCAACACTACCGGGCGTATCGACGCCAAGATTTCCGCCATCCTGCCCTCCTGGGACCGCATTGCCGGTAACTGGAAGCAATTCTCCGGCAAGGCCAAGGAGCGCTGGGGCAAGCTGACCGACGACGACCTGACCATGATCGATGGCCGCCGCGAGCAGCTTGCCGGCAAAATCCAGGAACGCTACGGCATCATCAAGGATCAGGCCGAGCGCCAGATTGCCGACTGGATGGAAGCCGAACACCGCGCCGAACAGGCCGCCAAGGGTCCGCTGGCCAAGCCGAGCCGGCATTAAGGCAGGTTGACCATGGCCCGTACCACAGCAACCAACCGCAGCCCCGATGCCGAAATGCGTGCGCTGCATAACCAGGTGGCCGAGCTGGGAGACCAGCTCGGCGCCCTCCTCACCCGCGTCAAGCAGGATGGCGGCCAGCTCGCCGAAGCCGAACTCGGCCTGTTGCAGGAAAAGCTGCAAGTCCTGCTCGGCGACATGAAGGACAAGGGCCGCGAGGCCCTGGCCAGTGTCGAGGATACCGTGCGTGAACGCCCCGGCACCAGCCTGCTGGCCGCTTTCGCCGCCGGCGCTGTGCTCACCGGCCTGTTGTTGCGGCGATGAGCCTGCCGCTGCTCGGCTTAGCCTTTCAAGGCTTCAAAGCTGCCGCCTCGGCGCGGCAACGTCGGCGCCTTGCCGTCGTTGCCGTGGCCGGGGCCGTCGGCGCCTGCGCCCTGCTGGCCGGCTTGTTGCTGCTCGGCTGGGCATTGTTCCTGGCTTACGGCATGCTGATGCCCTTGCCGCTGGCGGCGGCCGGAGCGGCTTTCAGTCTGCTATTGCTGGCTGGTCTGGCCGGCTGGCTGGCCTATCGCCTGCGCCCCAATCCGGCCGATGACATGACCGCGATGCTGGATCAGGTGGCGCCACTGGTGCAGCAGAACCCGACCGGCGCCCTGCTCGCCGCCGCCGCCCTGGGCGGCCTGTCATCGCTGCTGCTGCGTCGTTCGTAAACGTCAGGCGACGTCCCAGCCGGGGCCTGCCTTGAAGGCATCGGCAAGGAAATCGACCATGACGCGGACTTTGGCACTGAGATAGCGGCGGCTGGGATACAGTGCCAGAATGTCGATATCGGGCAAACTGTAATCCTGCAGCACCCGCACCAGCCGTCCGGCTCTCAGATCCTCGCCGATCAGAAAGGTCGGCTGCCAGATAATGCCTTGCCCGGCCAGGGCGGCGGCACGCGCCGTATCGCCATTATTGGCGCGTAGTCTGCCGCGCACCGCCGCTTTGTGAATTTTGCCCGCCGCATCGCTGAACAGCCATTCATCGGCCATCGATGAATTGGCGTTGATGACGCAGCTATGTTCGCCCAGATCGGCCGGATGCTGCGGGATGCCACACCGTGCCAGATATTCCGGCGCCGCGCAGGCGATGTTGTGTGATACCGCCAGCCGCCGCGCCACCAGATTGGCCGAGCCGCTGCGCGAGATGCGGATGGCGAGGTCGAAGCCCTCTTCCACGATATCGACCACGCGATCGATCAGCGACACATCCAGTTCGACATCCGGATATTGCGCCAGGAAGCGCGGCCAGAGCGGTGCCAGATGCAGCATGCCGAAGCTCACCGGCGCATTGATGCGCAGGCGGCCGCGCGGCTTCAGGCTGGAAGCCGTGGCCAGCGCTTCGGCCTCGCTCACATCCTCCAGGATCGCCCGGCTGCGCTCATATAGCGCCTGGCCGCTTTCGGTCAGCGACAGATGCCGCGATGAGCGGTTCAGCAGCCTGGTGCCGAGATGGCCTTCCAGTTCGGTCAGGTAGCGGGTGACATTGGCCGGCGACGTGTTCAGCGCAGCGGCGCCCTGCACCAGGCTGCCCTTGCTCACCACGCTGACAAAGACTTCAAAGGCGCGCAGGCGATCCATGATCCGGCTTCCTCATAATTCATATAAACTGAATTATATAAGCATTTTATTCGCCTATGAAATGTAAAAAGCTAATCATACCTTGCTGGCAACGGCGAGCGCATCGGGCGCCGCCACCCAGAAGGAGAGACGTCATGAACCGCTTGAATGGCAAGATTGCCCTGATTACCGGCGCCAGCGCCGGCATTGGCCGTGCCACTGCCCTGCTGTTTGCCCAGGAAGGCGCCAGGCTGGTGGTTGGTGCGCGCCGCGAGGCGGAACTGGCCAGCCTGGTGGCCGAAATCGAGGCGGCCGGCGGCGCGGCGGTGGCGCTGGCCGGCGATGTGAAGTCGGAAACCTATGCCAAGGCCCTGGTCGATCTGGCGGTGAGCCGCTTCGGCGGCCTGGATATCGCCTTCAACAATGCCGGCATCATCGGTGAGGCCGGCCCCAGCACCGAGGTATCGGAGCGGGGCTGGACGGATACCCTGGCCACCAACCTGACCAGCGGCTTCCTGGGGGCCAAGCATCAGATTCCGGCGATGATCGCGCGTGGCGGTGGTTCGGTGATCTTCACCTCCACTTTCGTCGGCCATACCATCGGCTTCCCCGGCGTTGCCGCCTATGCCGCCAGCAAGGCCGGCCTGATCGGCCTGACCCAGGTGCTGGCCGCCGAATACGGGCCGCAGGGCGTGCGTGTCAACGCGATCCTGCCCGGTGCCGTCGATACGCCGATGTATCGCGGCATGCACACCACGCCGGAAGCCACTGCCGCCATGGCCAACATGCATGCCTTGAAGCGGGTCGGCCGCCCGGAAGAACTGGCGCGTTCGGTGCTGTATCTGGCTTCCGAGGATTCCGCTTTCGTCACCGGCACGTCCAGCTTCGTCGATGGCGGTATCTCGATCACCCGCAGCTAGGGTCCAGACCCCTTACTAAAGGGTCCGGGATTGGCCCAGGCAGCAAAATCACAGCGTCACGGACCCTTTAGTAAGGGGTCTGGACCCTAGACCTGTCATAAGCAAAAAAGGGCATCCACGACAAATGGATGCCCTTTTTCTATCGGTTCGGAAACCTCGGCTCAGAACGGGATTTCGTCATCCAGGTCGTCGCGGCGCGCCGGCGGCGCCGAACGGCTGCGACCGCCGCCATAACCACCACCACTGCCATCGCCAGCACCAGCACCGCGACCGCCACCATAACCGCCGCCGCTACCATCGCCACCGCTGTATTCGTCGCCACCGCCATAGCCGCCGCCACCCATGCCACCGCCGCCGCCTTCATTGCGGCCATCCAGCATGGTCAATTCGCCGCGGAAACGCTGCAGCACGATCTCGGTGGTGTATTTCTCCTGGCCGGACTGGTCGGTCCATTTGCGGGTCTGCAACGAGCCCTCGACATAGACCTTCGAGCCCTTTTTCAGGAATTGCTTCGCCACCTTCACCAGGTTTTCGTTGAAGATCACCACGCGGTGCCATTCGGTGCGCTCCTTGCGCTCACCGCTATTCTTGTCGCGCCAGGTTTCCGAGGTGGCGATGGAAAGCTGTGCCACTTCCTCGCCATTCTGCATCGAGCGGATTTCCGGGTCGCGGCCCAGATTACCCACCAGGATCACCTTGTTGACGCTGCCAGCCATCGCCGCGCTCCACTATTTGTTCTGGGATATGTTCTTGAACTGGTCTTGTATCATCGAATGCGGTTATAATGAACGACCGCAGGAAAAAAATCGACCCTCCCGGATCGTGTACCCCCCAGATCGCGTGACAGAGCCTCCCATGCAGAAGACCATTTCCGTTCGTGGTGCCCGCGAGCATAACCTCAAGAACGTCGACGTGGATATCCCGCGCGACAAGCTGGTGGTGCTCACCGGCCTGTCCGGCTCGGGCAAGTCCTCGCTCGCCTTCGACACGATTTATGCCGAAGGGCAAAGGCGTTACGTGGAATCTTTGTCGGCCTATGCGCGCCAGTTCCTGGAACTGATGCAGAAGCCGGATGTGGACCATATCGACGGCCTCAGCCCGGCGATTTCCATCGAGCAGAAAACCACCTCGAAAAACCCGCGCTCCACCGTCGGCACGGTGACCGAGATCTACGATTACCTGCGCCTGCTTTATGCCCGAATCGGCGTGCCCTACTCGCCCGCCACCGGCCTGCCGATCGAGAGCCAGACCGTGAGCCAGATGGTGGATCGGGTGATGGCGATGCCGGAAGGCACCCGGCTCTATCTGCTGGCCCCCATCATCCGTGGCCGCAAGGGTGAATACCGCAAGGAATTGCAGGATTTGCAGAAGCGCGGTTTCCAGCGCGTGAAGGTGGATGGCAAGCTCTATGAGATCAACGAGGTGCCGGCGCTCAACAAGAAGCTGAAGCACGATATCGAAGTGGTGGTCGACCGCATCGTGGTGCGCGACGGCGTGCAGACCCGCCTGGCGGATAGTTTCGAGACCGCTCTGGGCCTGGCCGATGGCCTGGCAATTGCCGAAAACGCCGATGCCAAGCCGGAAAATGCCGGTGCCGAGCGCACCATCTTCTCGGCCAAATTCGCCTGCCCGGTTTCCGGCTTCACCATCGACGAGATCGAGCCGCGCCTGTTCTCGTTCAACAACCCGTTCGGTGCCTGCCCGGTCTGCGACGGCCTGGGCAACAAGATGTATTTCGACGCTGCCATGGTGGTGCCGGATGAGAATGTGAGCTTGCGTGAAGGTGCCATTGCGCCCTGGGCCAAATCCACCTCGCCCTATTACCAGCAGACCCTGGATGGCCTGGCCAAACATTTCAAATTCTCGCTGACTGCCAAATGGCGCGAATTGCCGGCCAAGGTGCGCCAGGTGCTGCTGCGCGGCTCGGGCGAGGAAATCGTGCCGATCGCCTATGACGACGGCATGCGCAGCTACACCATCAAGAAGCCGTTTGAGGGCGTGATTCCCAATCTGGAACGGCGCTGGCGCGAAACGGAAAGCGACTGGGTGCGCGAGGAGCTGGAGCGTTTCCAGTCTGCCACCGCCTGCGAAAGCTGTGGTGGCCATCGCCTGAAGCCGGAAGCCCTGGCGGTGAAGGTGGGCGGCCAGCATATCGGCCAGGTCTGCGAACGCTCGATCCTGGAAGCGCGGCAATGGTTCCTCGATCTGACCCAGGCGCTGAGCCCGAAGCAGCAGGATATCGCCGCCCGCATCCTGAAGGAGATCAACGAACGGCTCGGCTTCCTGGTCAATGTCGGGCTGGATTACCTGACCCTGGCGCGCGGCTCCGGCACACTTTCGGGCGGCGAAAGCCAGCGCATCCGGCTCGCCTCGCAGATCGGTTCCGGCCTGACCGGCGTGCTCTATGTGCTCGACGAGCCAAGCATCGGCCTGCATCAGCGCGACAATGCCAAGCTGCTGGAAACCCTGACCTACCTGCGCGATATCGGCAATACCGTGCTGGTGGTGGAGCATGACGAGGAAGCCATCCGCACCGCCGACTATGTGATCGACATGGGGCCGGCAGCCGGCGTGCATGGCGGCGAGATCATCGCCGAGGGTACGCCCGACCAGATCATGAAGGCGGCCAAGTCGGTTACAGGACAGTATCTTTCCGGCAAACGTTTTGTCGCCGTGCCGACGCAGCGCCGCCAGCGTGTGCTGAACAAGACCATCCGCGTGGTCGGCGCCAAGGCCAATAACCTGAAAGAGGTGACGGCGGAATTTCCGCTTGGCCTGCTCACTTGCGTCACCGGCGTTTCCGGTGGCGGCAAATCCACCCTCACCATCGAGACCTTGTTCAAGGCGGTGTCGCGCAAGCTGAATGGCAGTCGCGACATTCCGGGCGCGCATGACCGCATCGAGGGCCTGGAATGGCTCGACAAGATCATCGATATCGACCAATCGCCGATTGGCCGCACGCCGCGCTCAAACCCGGCCACCTATACCGGCGCTTTCGGCCCGATCCGCGACTGGTTCGCCGGCCTGCCGGAAGCCAAGACGCGTGGTTATGCCGCCGGACGCTTCTCGTTCAACGTCAAGGGCGGACGCTGCGAAGCCTGCCAGGGTGACGGCCTGATCAAGATCGAGATGCATTTCCTGCCCGATGTCTATGTGCAATGCGATGTCTGCAAGGGCAAACGTTATAACCGCGAGACGCTGGACATCCACTACCGCGACAAATCCATCGCCGATGTGCTGGACATGACGGTGGATGACGGGGTGGATTTCTTCAAAGCAGTGCCGACGATCCGCGAGAAATTGCAGACCCTGCAACAGGTCGGCCTGGGCTATATCAAGATCGGCCAGTCCGCCACCACGCTCTCCGGTGGCGAGGCGCAGCGCGTCAAATTGTCGAAGGAATTGTCCAAGCGCGCCACCGGCCGCACGCTCTATATTCTCGACGAGCCGACCACCGGCCTGCATTTCGAGGATGTGCGCAAATTGCTGGAAGTGCTGCATGCGCTGGTCGATAGCGGCAATACCGTGATCGTGATCGAGCATAACCTGGAAGTGGTCAAGACCGCCGACTGGGTGGTGGATCTCGGCCCCGAAGGTGGCGATGGTGGTGGCCGCATCGTGGCCGCCGGCACGCCGGAAGATGTGGCGAAGGTGGCGGAAAGTTATACCGGCCGCTATCTGAAGGAATATCTCAAGCCGGCGGAAAAGCGCAGCCTGTCGGATTTGCAGGCCGCCAAGACCGCGCCGGCCAAAAAGCGCGCTGCGCGTTGAAGTTTTATTGATCAGGGAGAAACCGATGTTGTCGCGTCCCATGCTGAGCCTCCAGGATGTGCAGGCCATCGCCGCTGCGGCCGAAGCCGAAGCTTTGCGGAATGACTGGAAGGTCAGCATCGCCATCTGCGATGATGCTGGCCATCTGCTGCATTTCCAGCGCCTGGATGGCGCGCCGCTCACCACCATTGCGATCAGCCAGGGCAAGGCCAAGACCTCGGCCTTCGGCCGCCGCCCCTCCAAGGCGTTTGAGGATATCGTCGCCAATGGCCGCCAGGCCTTTCTCTCGGCGCCGGATCTGGTGCTGCTGGAAGGCGGCGAGCCGATTTTGGTGGATGGTGTCTGCATCGGCGCGGTCGGGGTTTCCGGGGTCGCCTCGGCCCAGGATGCGCAGATTGCCCGCGCCGGAATTGCCGCCCTGGGCTGACGGCGGGCCTAAGCCATGAGCAAGCCGGCACCGCGCCCGAAAAAGGTCGATCCGGCTTATCTGGAACGTGCCGCGCTGCATTATCTGGAACGCTACGCCTCTTCCTCGGCCAATCTGCGCCGGGTGCTGATGCGCAAGGTGCAGAAGCGCAGTTTCGGCAACGAAGATGGCACGCCGCCGGACGCGGTGGCCTGGATCGATGCCCTGGTGGAGAAACTGACCCGGCTGCGGCTGCTGGATGATGCCGCCTATGCCGAGGGCCGCACGCGGCGGCTTTATGCCGAGGGCAAATCGCTCGGCCGTATCCGGCAGACCCTGGCGGCCAAGGGCATCAAGGCCGAGGCGGCAGAGGCGGCTTTGGACAATCTGCGCGAGGAATCGGTGGTGCCGGTGAGCGATCTGCCGGCCGCCATCGCCTATGCCAGGCGGCGCAAGCTGGGGCCGTATCGCACCGCTATGGTGGAAGATGCCGAGACGCGCCGCGCGCTGCGCCAGAAGGATATGGCAGCCCTGGCGCGGCGCGGGTTCGCAAGCGACGTGGTGCGGCGTATAATCAATGCCGCGAGTATCGCGGATGTGGAGAGTTTGAGCGATGACTGAGATCAAGCCTGTTCATGCCAACCCGGTTCATGCCAACCGGGTTCATGCCAATCCGGTTCATGTGGTGGGTGGTGGCCTGGCCGGCTCGGAAGCAGCCTGGCAGATTGCCCGTGCCGGCGTGCCTGTGGTGCTGCATGAGATGCGGCCGGAGCGCAAGACCGATGCCCACCAGACCGATGGCCTGGCCGAACTGGTCTGCTCGAATTCGTTCCGTTCGGATGATGCGGAAAGCAACGCCGTCGGCCTGCTGCATGAGGAATTGCGCCGCTGCAATTCGGTGATCATGGCTGCCGCCGATGCCAACAAGGTGCCGGCCGGCGGCGCGCTGGCGGTGGATCGCGAGGCCTTCTCGGCCCAGGTGCAGCGCGCCCTTGAGGCCGAGCCGCTGATCCGCATCGAGCGCGGCGAAATCGCCGGCCTGCCGCCAGCGGAATGGGACAGTGTGGTGGTGGCGACCGGCCCGCTCACCTCGCCCGCCCTGGCCGAAGCCGTGCTGGCGCTGACCGGAGAAAGCAGCCTGGCCTTCTTCGATGCCATTGCGCCGATTGTCTACAAGGACAGCATCGACATGTCGAAGGCGTGGTTCCAGTCGCGCTATGACAAGGCCGGCCCGGGCGGCGATGGCGCCGATTACATCAACTGCCCGATGAGCCGCGAGGAATATGATGCCTTCATCCTCGCCCTGCTGGCGGCGGAAAAGACCGCCTTCAAGGAGTGGGAACAGAACACGCCGTATTTCGAGGGCTGCCTGCCGATCGAAGTGATGGCCGAGCGCGGCCCGATGACACTGCGCTTCGGTCCGATGAAGCCGGTCGGGCTGACCGATCCGCGCACCGGCAAACGGCCCAATGCGGTGGTGCAGTTGCGCCAGGATAATGCGCTCGGCACGCTCTACAATATGGTGGGCTTTCAGACCAAGATGAAGCATGCCGAGCAGACCCGGCTGTTCCGCATGATCCCCGGCCTGGAGAATGCGCAATTCGCCCGGCTTGGCGGCATCCATCGCAACACCTTCCTCAATTCGCCCAAGCTGCTGGATACACAATTGCGCCTCAAGGTGATGCCGCGCCTGCGCTTTGCCGGCCAGGTCACCGGCGTGGAAGGCTATGTCGAAAGCACCGCCATCGGCCTGCTGGCCGGGCGCATGGCGGCGGCGGAACGGCTAGGCGCGGTGCAAGTGCCGCCGCCGGTCAGCACAGCCTTGGGGGCGCTGCATAGCCATATCACCGGCGGCGCCGATGCCAAGACCTTCCAGCCGATGAATGTGAATTTTGGCCTGTTCCCGCCGCTGCCGGAGGATGTGCGCCGCGATGCACGCAAGAAGGCGATGACTCAGCGCGCCCGCGCCGAGCTTGCCGCCTGGCTGGGTGGCCAGGCCGACCAGGGCGCGGCGGCCTGACCGGGCATGGCTGACGGGGCGGCTATGGCGCAGCGGCGCGTCACCGTTCTTGGTGCCAGCAGCCGCCTGGGCCGGCCCTTGCTGCGGCATTTGCAGGCCAAGGGCTGGCAGGTGATCGCCGCAGCCCGCAGCCCGCATAAACTGGATGCTGGATGGCTGGCCGAGGCGCGGCCATTTCGGCTCGAAGACCCGGCCAGCCTGCAGGCGGCGCTGGCCGATGCCGAGGCGGTGGTGAGCTGCCTGGAAGTGCAGCATGCGCCGCAGATTCTGGCGGCATTGCCGCCCGGCCATGCCGGCCGCGTGGTGCTGATCGGTTCCACGCGCATGTTCACGCGCTTTCCCGATGCGCTGGCGGCCCGGCTCAGGGCTGGTGCCGATGCTTTCCTGCATAGCGGCAAGCCCGGCCTGGTGCTGTTGCCGACCATGATCTATGGCGCCGAGGACGACCTCAACACGCGCCGCATCGCCGCCTTCATCCGCCGCTTCGGTATCATCCCGCTGCCGGCCGGTGGCCGCAGCCTGATACAGCCGGTGCATGTGGCGGATGTCTGCGCCAGTATCGAAGCCGCCTTGCTGCATGCGGAAATCAGCGCCACCAGCATTGTGGTGGCGGGGCCGCAGGCGATACGGTATCGCGACTTCGTGCGTGCCATCGGCGCCGCCATCGGGCGCCGGCCGCTGGTGCTGCCGCTGCCGCTCGGCCTGCTGCTGGCGCTGGCCGCCCTCACCCGCCTGCTGCCCGTCCTGCCCAGTGTGCGGCGCGATGAGATCCTGCGGCTCTGCGAGGACAAGGCTTTCCCTACGAAAGCCATGCAGCAGCAATTGGGCGTGACGCCGATGCCCCTGGCAGAGGGCTTGCAGCGCAGTTTCGCCTGATTCAGAACCGCCCGCGCCAGGCGGCCCAGAGCAAAGCCAGATGTTTGCGCGGCGGCGATACATCGAGACCTGGCGCTGTGGGATTGCAGCCGGCACGCTCCAGCCGGGCCAGATACAGGGCGGCCAGAGTAAGCGGCAGCAACGCCGGCAGCACAGTACTCGGCATAGGGCGCGGCACAGGACGGCGCCGCGCCATCACCAGCAGGCGGCGCGCCTCCAGCGCCACTTCCCGCATCACGCCGAATACGCGCTGATCCAGATCCTGGCGCAGCAAACTTTCCCAGGCCAGGCCGGCGCCGCCCAGCATGTTGGCCGGCAGCAATACCCGGCCCTGGGCGGCATGGAATGGCACTGCGCGCAGAATGCCGGTCAGCGCATAGGCCTGGCCAGCCAGCAGCAAAGTTTCATCCAGCACCGCATCCGGCTTGTGACCCAGTGTTTGGCCATTCAGGGCCTGACAAGCCAGGCGCAACAACGGCGCGCTGGTGGCCCCGGCATAGCGCAGCAAGGCTGCCAGATCGGCCGGCGGTGCCGGCTCCAGATCGGCCTCGCGGGCATCGATCAAGGCTGCAACATCGTCAGCATTCCAGCTTGCGGCACCGGCGGCAGCCAGGGCGGTGGCGACCGGATGCTGGCGTGGCGTGCCGGCGCGGATGCCATCCCAGGTCTCGCGCCACCATTGCAGCCGGATATGGCCCAGCATCGGTTCGCTGACCTGCTCGGCGGTGCGCGCGATTTCCAGGTTGAAGGCATACAGCGCCAGCAGGCCGGGACGCACCGCGTCCGGCGCAAACAGGGCGGTCAGCCAGCGATCCGGGTCGTGCTGGCGGATTTCATCGTTGCAGTAATCAGTCGAATCCTGGGGCATGGGGCAAGACTATGGTGCGGAAGCCTAGTTGCCGCCACCCTATTCTATGATAGCTTGATGCGGATAATTCACCGCTCGGGATGATGGGAAAACGACATGGCCAAGCTGCTGGAAAACCTGTACCGCGCCATCGGCCTGGGCATCGCCCTGGTGGTGGTGCTGTTCCTGGCGCTGCATCGCAGCCTGGATCATGCCCATGTGCTGTTCTTTGTGCGCTGGCTGCATGTGCTGTCGGGTGTGCTGTGGATCGGCTTGCTGTGGTATTTCAACTTCGTGCAGATTCCCACCATGCCGAAGATTCCGGCCGAACTGAAACCGGCGGTGGGCAAGTATATCGCCCCCGAAGCCCTGTTCTGGTTCCGCTGGGCGGCCGTCGCCACCGTGGTTACCGGTCTGGTGCTCTCCGCCATGCAGGGCTATGGCCATAACGCTTTCATGCTCAAGGAAGGCAGCCGCACCATCGGCATCGGCATGTGGCTGGGCCTGATCATGGCGTTCAATGTCTGGGCCATCATCTGGCCGAACCAGAAGAAGGCTTTGGGCATCGTGCCGGCGGATGATGCCGCCAAGGCCGCCGCCGCGCGCCTCGCCATGCTGACCTCGCGCGCCAACTTCGCCCTGTCGCTGCCGATGCTCTACTGCATGGTGGCGCAGCAGAATATCGGCTGAGGTCTCAGACCGGGAGCAGCGCCGCGGCGGCGGCGCGGCCTTCCATCACCAGCAGGTTATAGGTGCGGCAGGCGGCGCCGGTGCTCATCGGCTCCACCACGATGCCCTGCTGCTTCAGGGCGGCGCGCAGTTCGCGCGGCACCATGGCGATCTCGGCGCCACAGCCGATCAACAGCAATTCGACGCGCTGTTCCGCTTCGAGCAAAGGCTGGAAGCTTTCCAGCCCAATGGCGGCCAGGCTGGTCACTGCCCAAGGCAGCGTCAGACGCGGCTGCACCAGCACCGGCTGGGTCCAGTGCTGCCCATTGATCCGGAAACCACCATCGCCATAGGCGGCAATGGTCTGCCGGTCGGGTGCGTCCTGGCGCTTGAAATCCACCACGATTGAGCGCCGCCCGGTCAGCGCGCCGGCTTGCTGCCGCCAGAGGGTTGCGCGGTCGTGGGCTGCGCAGTCGGGGGCGCGCTCGGGTTTTCCTCGGTGCCACGGCGCAGCTTGTTCTCGCCGAGGAACAGCAGGATCGGCGCCGCAATGAAGATCGACGACGAGGTGGCGAGCACGATGCCGAACAGCAGCACGATGGCAAAACCCTGCACCGATTCACCGCCGAACAGGGCCAGCGGCATACAGGACAGGAAGGTGGTGAGCGAGGTGTTGATGGTGCGGTTGAGCGTTTCGTTGATGCTCTTGTCGATCAGCTCCCGCAGCGGCATCACCTTGTATTTGCGCAAATTCTCGCGCACGCGATCATATACCACCACCTTGTCGTTGATCGAAAAGCCCATGATGGTGAGGATCGCCGCCACCGCCACCAGATTGAACTGGATATCGGTGATGACATAGAAGCCGATGGTCTTGGTGACATCGAGCACCAGGGTGACCACGGCACCGATGCCATATTGCCATTCAAAGCGGAACCAGATGTAGATCAGCATGGCGACCAGGGCGAGGCCCATGGCGATCATGCCGTCCTTGAACAATTCATCGGAGACCGAGGCGCCGACCGCTTCGACACGGCGGATTTCGGTGCCGGGATAGGCCGCGTCCAGCGTGGTGCGCACCTTCTCGGCGGCACGCTGCGCGGCGGCATCATCGCCTTCCTGGCGGCCGAGGCGGATCAGCACATCCTGCGGCGAGCCGAATTCCTGCAACGCCACCTGGCCCAACTCAAGCTGATGAATCTTGTCACGCAGCACCGGGAAATCCGCCGCCTGCGGCAGGCGTGCCTCGATCACCAAGCCGCCTTTGAAATCGATGCCGTAATTCATGCCGGGATGAAAGAACAGGATCACCGACACGAAGCTGAGAAAGGCCGACAAGGCCAGGCCGACGATGCGGCCCTTCATGAACGGGTAGTTGGTATTGTCGGGAACGATGCGGAGCTTTTTCATCGTGCAGGCCTCCTTACACCGGCAACACGGACGGACGGGTCCGGCGCAGCCAGGTCACCATCATCAGGCGCACGACAATGATGGCGGTAAACATCGAGGTGATGATGCCGAGCGAAATCGTGACGGCAAAACCCTTCACCGAGCCGGAACCGAGACCGTAGAGAATCAGCATCTTCAGCAGAGTGGTCAGGTTGGCGTCAACGATGGTGCTGAAAGCGCGCCGGAAGCCGGCTTCCATCGCCGCCATCGGTGTCTTGCCGAGTTTGGTTTCCTCGCGGATACGCTCGTTGATCAGCACGTTGGCATCCACCGACATGCCCAGGGTGAGCAGCAGGCCGGCAATGCCGGGCAAGGTCAGTGTTGCCTGCAGCAGCGACATCGCCGCCAGGGTCAACAGCAGGTTGGCGGCCAGGGCGACATTGGCGAACAGGCCGAACAGGCCATAGGCCAGCACCATGTAGATCAGTACCAACACGGCGGCGATGCAGATCGAGTACAGGCCGGCGCGGATCGAATCGGCGCCGAGATCGGGACCGACGGTGCGCTCCTCCACCACTTTCAGCGGTGCCGGCAAGGCACCGGCGCGCAGCAGCACGGCAAGGTCGGAAGCCGAGGCAAAGGTGAAATTGCCGCTGATCTGGCCCGAGCCGCCCAGGATGGGCTCGTTGATGCGCGGCGCGGTCAGCACCTTGTTGTCGAGCACGATGGCAAACGGCATGCCGACATTGGCCTGGGTGATTTCGGCGAAACGCTTGGCACCGGCAGTGCTGAAGCGGAAATTGACAATCGGCTGGCCGCTGCGGGCATCGGTGCCGGCCTGGGCATCGACCAGCTGGTCGCCGGCCACTTCGATCTTGCGCTTGACCACATAACGCACCGGTCGGCCGGTGCCGTCACGATCCTTGTCGGATTCGAGAATCATCGAACCCGGCGGCGCCACCATGGCATTCTGATCGGCGGTCATGTCGAGCAGATGGAAGGTCAGCTTGGCGGTCTTGCCAACCAGTTCGACCAGCCGGCGCGGATCGTCGATGCCGGGCAATTGCAGCAGGATGCGGTCGCGGCCCTGAATCTGGATGGTGGGTTCGGTGACACCGAACTGGTCGATACGGCGGCGCACGATTTCCATCGACTGGGTGACAGCGGCGCGCGCGCGCTCCAGCATGGCGGCTTCCGACAGCACCAGGCGCACGGCGTTGCCTTCCGGCGCCACCTCCACGGTCAGGTCCATCTGGCCGCCGCCCAGGCCGATCAGGCTGGATTGCACCGGCTGGGCCAGCTTTTGCAGCAATTCGCGCACACGCGGCGCGGTGCTGGAATCGGGCAGGCGCACGGTCACGGTATTGGTGCCGGTGGCGGCAATGCCGGTATAGCGCATATTGGCGCTGCGCAATTCGCTGCGCGCACCATCCACCAAGGCTTCCAGGCGTTCGCGCAGCACCACGCCGGTATCCACTTCCAGCAGCAGATGCGCGCCGCCGCGCAGATCAAGCCCGAGGCTGACCTGATGGGCGGGGAACCAACTGGGAATATATTTATTGAGCTGTTCGCGGGTGAACAGATTGGGCAGGCTGAACAGCAACCCAGCCAGGCAGATCGCAATGATCGTCCAGCGTTTGAAGGGGGAGAAATACAGCATCGGCGCCTGCCTTCAGGCCGCGGGGCCGGATTTTGCCCGGCCCGCGGTTCTTAACGTCGGGTCAATTACTTGGAGTCGGAATCGTCATCGCCGGCGCCCTTGGCGCGCACATCGGCGATGGTGCCCTTCACCACCTTGATCTTGACGCCTTCGGCGATTTCAAGCTGCACCAGGCCATCTTCCTGCACCTTGGCCACCTTGCCGACGATGCCACCCGAGGTGGTCACCACGTCGCCGCGGCGGATCGCCTCGATCATCGCCTTGTGTTCCTTGGCGCGCTTCTGCTGCGGGCGGATCAGAAGGAAATAGAATACCACGAAAATCAGCACTATCGGCAGGAACTGGGTCGCCATTTCGGCAAAACCGCCACCCGCGGCCTGCGCGTAGGCTTCAGAAATCAGCATGAGTAGCTCCTCAAGATTCGGCAAAGCCGCCCTTCGGCACCCTGGCAGGACACCGATGGCGGCATGAGAGCGGGACTATAGCCACGCCGGCCTCGATTGCAAGGATTGGCTGGTTCTACCCCCGTGCCAGCGCAGGCCCCGAATCCCATGGCGAAAAACCATGGCAACCCCCTGCCCTGCTTGGCTTTTCGGATATGGCGAGGCGGCGCGGATTTACAAGGGGGCGCCGCTCAGCGGAAGCGCAGGACGTATTTGATCCGGTCGAGAATCGATTCCGGGGTCATCGGCTTCACCAGATAGCCGTTAACCCCCAGGTTTTTCAGGCGCAGCACCGCATCGGCATTGGCCGAGCCGGTCAGCATGATGATCGGCGTGTCACGGTAATATTGCCGCGACTTGCGCACCCGCTCGACAAAGGCGAAGCCATCCAGCTTGGGCATTGCCAGGTCGCAGATCACCAGGTCGATCGGGCTGCGGGTGGCTTCCAGGATATCCAGCGCCTCGGCGCCATCCAGGGCGACGCGGATGCTGGTGAAACCCAGTTCTTCCAGAATATCGACATGCACGCGGCGGGCATAAGCCTCGTCCTCGACGATCAGAATCCGGCGCGACGCCAATTCGGCAGGCAATGCGATGGGCATGGCCTCGGCTTACAATGCCGGCCGGGCGCTGACAAGGGGCATTGCCACTCCCGATAGCGGTTGCGCCGCTGCTTGCCGGCTGATCCGGCAGAAGGTTGTCGCTTTGGTTGCAAAAAATTTCCTTGGAGGCAGCAAAGCTGCTATCTTATATTTCAGTTCGAGCCGCTATCGGATCAGAAGGCCGTCGCTCAAGACGACACATAAATAATCGGCCCCAGTCGAGGAAACGCATAACAACACGACCCGAGGAGGATGCACGAGATGACGAATTTCACCAGGCGCGACATGATGAAGACCACCCTGGGGGCCGGCGCTGCTGCCGTTGCCGCCGGCACCGGTCTGTTGACGCCGGTCGAGGCCGCTGCCCAGGCTGCCGCGGCTGATTTGGAAAAAGGCGCCAAGCTGCGCCTGCTGCGCTGGAGCCAGTTTGTCCAGGGCGATATCGACCAGTGGATGGCCAACACCAAGAAGTTCACCGAGCTGACCGGCGTGGAAGTGCGCGTCGACCGCGAAGCCTGGCCGGACGTGGCGCCGAAGGCCTCGGTTGCCGCCAATGTCGGTGCCGGCCCGGACATCGTGCTCGACTTCTTCGATGTGCCGCATCTCTTCCCGGACAAGGTGGTGCCGCTCAACGACATCGCCACCGATCTCGGCAAGAAATACGGCGGCTGGTTCCCGGTGGCCGAGAAATATGCCAAGCGTGGCAATAACTGGATCGGCCTGCCGCTCGGTGCCGCCGGCGCCTGCATGGTCTATCGCAAGAGCCATATGCAGGCCGCCGGTTTCTCCAGCTTCCCGAAGGACATGGACGGCTTCCTGGCGCTGTGCAAGGCCTTGCATGCCAAGGGCACGCCGGCCGGCTTCGCGCTCGGCAATGCCGTCGGCGACGGTTCCTGGACCTACTGGCTGATGTGGGCCTTCGGCGGCAAGATGGTCGACGACAAGAACAATGTCGTCATCAACAGCCCCGAGACGATCAAGGCGCTGGAATACGCCAAGCAGCTCTATCCCACCTTTATCAGTGGCACCATGGGCTGGCTCGATCCGAACAACAACAAGGCGTTCCTGGATGGTCAGATCAGCCTGACCAATAACGGCATCTCGGTCTATTATGCCGCCAAGAACTCGCAGGATCCGAAGATCAAGGCGCTGGTCGACGATATCGAGCATGCCAACTTCCCGATCGGCCCGGTTGGTCGCCCGACCGAGCTGCATCTGTTCAGCCAGGCCTATGTCTTCAAGTATTGCAAATTCCCGAAGGCGGCGAAGGCCTATCTGAAGTTCATGTGGGAGAAGGAGCAGTACGAGCCGTGGCAGATGGCTTCGATCGGCTACATCACCCATGCGCTGCAGGGTTATGAGCAGAATGCGGTCTGGAAGTCGGATCCGAAGAACCTGCCGTATCGCGACACCGTGAAGAACATGCTGTGGCATGGCTATTCGGGTCAGCTCGGCTATTCCTCGGCCGCCGCGCTGAACGATTACATCGTCAACAACATGGTGGCCCAGGCGGCCTCCGGCGCCAAGACGCCGCAGGAAGCTGCGGCCGAGGCCGAGAAGCGCCTGATCCGCGTCTACAAGGTCTGATCCTGTGGGATGCCGGGCCGCTGCGAGACGGCGGCCCGGCATTTTCAGCCGGCAACGGCATTTCATAAATATAAACGGCGGCACTATGAGCATAGCGACCAGTCGCGTGGCCCGCAGGCAGGCTTCCCTGTGGGAGCGCATTGCGGAAAACCGCACCATTCTTTCCATCGTCTTCATGGCACCGGCCGCCGCTTTGCTGCTGTTGTTCCTCACCTACCCGCTCGGCCTCGGCATCTGGCTCGGCTTCACCGATACCAAGATCGGTCGCATCGGCCATTTCGTCGGTTTTGAGAATTACATCTCGCTGCTCGGCGACAGTGTGTTCATGCTGTCGGTGTTCAACACCGTGCTCTACACAACAGTGGCAACGGTGATCAAATTCGGCCTCGGCCTGTGGCTGGCTTTGTTGCTGAACCGGCATATGCCGTTCAAGTCGATCATCCGCGCCGTGGTGCTGCTGCCCTATATCGTACCCACCGTGCTGTCGGCGATTGCCTTCTGGTGGATCTACGATTCGCAATTCTCGATCATCTCCTGGGGCCTGACCAAGATCGGCCTGCTCGACAGCTATATCGAATTCCTCGGCGAGCCCAACAATGCCCGCGCCTCGGTGATCGCCGCCAATATCTGGCGTGGCATCCCGTTCGTGGCGATCTGCCTGCTCGCCGGGCTGCAAACCATCTCGCCCAGCCTGTATGAAGCGGCGGCGCTGGATGGCGCCTCGCCCTGGCAGCGTTTCTGGTATGTCACCGTGCCTAATCTGCTGCCGGTGCTGAGCATTGTGCTCACCTTCTCGATCCTGTTCACCTTCACCGATTTCCAGCTCATCTACGCCATCACGCGCGGCGGCCCGGCCAATGCCACCCATCTGATGGCCACGCTGGCCTTCCAGCGCGGCATCAATGGCGGCGCCTTGGGCGAAGGTGCCGCCATCGCCGTGGCGATGATCCCCTTCCTCGTTCTCTCCACCGTTCTGTGTTATTTCGGCCTGCAACGGCAGAAATGGCAGCAGGGGAACTGACATGACCGACACCACTGCAAATGCCAGCTCCAGCGCCGCCGATAACCGCGAAGGCATGGGCTATCTCGAAACCCTGCCGCGCCAGGTGGTGGTATTCTGGATTCCGCTGCTCATCTTCCTGTTCGTGCTGCTATTCCCGTTCTACTGGATGGGCCTGACCACGTTCAAACCGAATAGCGAATTGCTGAATTACCGCGACAACAACCCGCTCTGGGTGGTGCAGCCGACGCTGGACAATATCCGCAAGCTGCTCTTCGACACGCCCTATCCGGATTGGCTGTTCACCACCATGGTGGTGGCGGTGGTGGCGACCGCCCTGTCGCTGTTCGCCTCGGTGCTGGCCGCCTATGCCATCGAGCGCCTGCGCTTCAAGGGCGCCCAGGGCGTCGGCATGGCGATCTTCCTGGCCTATCTGGTGCCGCCGAGCATCCTGTTCATCCCGCTCGCCACCATGATCTACAAGCTCGGCCTCTATGACAGCATGTGGGCGCTGATCCTGACCTATCCCACCTTCCTGATCCCGTTCTGCACCTGGCTGTTGATCGGCTATTTCAAGTCGATTCCTTATGAGTTGGAGGAATGCGCGCTGATCGATGGCGCTTCGCGCGTGCAAATCCTGATCAAGATCGTGCTGCCGCTGGCAGTGCCGGGCCTGATCTCGGCAGGCATCTTCGCCTTCACCCTGTCATGGAATGAATTCATCTACGCGCTGGCCTTCATCTCCTCGTCGGAGAACAAGACCGTGCCGGTCGGCGTGCTGACCGAACTGGTGGAAGGCGATGTCTATCACTGGGGCTCGCTGATGGCCGGCGCGCTGTTCGGCTCGCTGCCGGTGGCGATCCTGTATTCCTTCTTCGTCGATTATTACGTCGCCTCGATGACCGGCGCGGTGAAGGAATAGGCTCCATCCCACTATGCTCGTCATGCCCGGGCCTGACCCACTGGTGTCCGGTTTAGCCTGTAGGGCATTGACGAGATGGTGCAGCAAGACTGGGCTTTTTGATCATCCCTTGCTCCAGGAACACGGTTGACGCAAAACGCGCTCCATTCGTCCCATAACAAAGGCCGTCATGGTACGCGAAGGCGTACCATCCACGTGTTGCTTTGTT
>VFQQ010000636.1_pt1 | contig 64139 bp, 112 predicted proteins | sample 3512341 | NCBI WGS metagenome assembly VFQQ01 (sample SAMN10412373, study PRJNA504923) | tailings metagenome | isolation source: Relicate 2 Philex TSF1 revegetated site | place: Philippines: Tuba, Benguet | collected 2017-08-29 | reverse complement strand
GAGACCATACATTAACCCTTTCGTTGCACAAGCGCCCGCAACCTGCTGCCCGCGTTTGCTCCATTTGCAGGGACTCGAGCTGGATTGAGAACAACCTGGCCGATCCAGCAGCGTACAACCAGCCGGGCTTCAATGCCAGCGCCCTTGGAAAAGAGGTGGGCAATGAGCGCCAATCGAAAATGGCCGCAGTGCTGTGCGTTTTGGCATGGAGCCTGCTCTGAAAACCACCAGTCCATGCTTGATAACCCCATTGCACTGCTGCACTGCACCATGTGGCAGGAGGGCCGTGGCGGCAAGGTCGAAGTGTTCCTGACGGCCGCCGATGGAGCGCCCAACCCCACTCCCGCGCCTGTCTACCCCACGGCTGGCACGCACCTGGTGCCGCTGAAGCGGGTGAGCAGCTAAGGTTTCTCTGCATGGTTTGAATGGACGCCTGAGCTGGATAGTCGCATGTGTGCTTGGCTTGACAGGGTGTTCGCTTGCAGCTGTTGCAGCTGAAGCGGGCGACGATCCTGCCCTTCTGTTTGCAGGGTGATGTGGTGCAAATGGTGATGCAAAACTTGCCCGCCAACTCGAACAACGGCGACTATCGGATCCCTGGTCCTGGCTCCAGCCGCAACACCACGGAACAGCACCCCATGCATCTGCACGGCCACCATTTCTGGGCAAGTAGCAGCAGTGTGGTGCCGGCAGCACATTGTTTTTGCGGACGGGTACATGCATGCGTTTTTGTGGCTGGGGCGGTTGGCAGTGGTTACTCCATCAGCCATTGGCCCACCATTTGTAAACCCGGTTCACTCCGTGGCCTTGCTATTGCGCAACAATGGCTTGAATAAAACATATGCATATGATACAACAGTCTCCTGGCCCATGCGGCCGCCCTCATTGACATCACCCGTCCGCCCCTCCTGCAGGTTCTGGGTTCGGGTGACGGCATCTACGACCCGGCCACCCACGCCTCCAAGCTCAACACGAAGAACCCGCCCTTCCGTGACACCGCCACCCTGCCCAAGAACGGATGGGTGGTGCTGCGCTTTGTGGCAGACAATCCGGGGGTGAGTGGGACGCGCACTGGGGGTGAGGTGGATGCGCATGGGATGCACCTGTGCGGCAGTTGCGATGCCTGCCACTCCCGCCAACCAGTGCCCGACTCGGAATACTAATTAGACTGCTTCTCATTCATTTTTTGCAGCTCTGGATTTATCACTGCCACCTTCTCTGGCATGAATATAGTAAGGCATTATTAAATTAACCTATGATATGCAAGTTGTAGTGGTATGGCATTATTCATGCGGATGCCGTCCTGCTGCTGCATCACTGACACTGACACAGTTCCTGCCCTGCCCCCCACCCAACCGCCACCAACTCTGCAACTTGCTACGAACAGTGGGCATGGTGCGGTTCGCTGTGCTCTGCTATGCTGCACACGTGTTGACAGTGTGGAGCGGCGCTCGGTGTCGCACATTGGCAGCGCCTGTTCCAGTTCATCCATCTGCCCTGCTGCAGCTGTCAAGTTTGCAGCGTTTACGGCTGAAAGTCGGCTATATTAATCGTTGTTCATAAGATCCTTCCTGTTTCCCCTCTGCAGCTGTTCGTGCTGGCAGAGGCTGTGGACGAGCTGCCGCCCCGCCCCAAGGGCCTGCCGGCCTGCCCCAAGACTTGCATCCAGAATGCCGCCCCCTGGAGCAAGCCGTTTGTCCAGGAGAAGTTCGGCAAGAGCGGGTTCGAGCTGCCCTGAGCGGCTAGCTTGTGCGGTGGTATGCTGCTGCCAAAGCAAGGTGCACACAACCTGCCGCAGAGACGAGTCGAGCCTCATGTCCGCCACACTGTATTGCGCAAGATGTCAACATGTCCTTGTGCACCTGCTCAAAAACCTTCTTTTACCTGTCGCCATGACTTTCATTAGTCGTGCCACCTGCCTGCTGCAAACTGTTTTTTCCCCGGCAGATCAGACCATGCCACTTTTCCTGCGATGCAAGCTCCCCCTATCCTGTCGCATTACTGCTGTCTGCATTGATACGTTTTTTCTGTTCATGTGATCAGAAGTCAGAAATGGGAGGACAAACGTTCATGGTGGCGTGCGGTCAGCCATCACGGGGCGTCAGGCGAGGCAGGTTGGTGTTTCCGTAGCTGTTGCATGCCGCCGCTGGGGGTGCAGCTGGTGCTGGCGATCGCCTGTTTCGTCTCCGCTGGGAGCAGGATGGAGAAGTGTTTTCAATGAGATGGCGAAAGCACCAGCAGCAGAGCGAGGTACCGGTACGCACAGTGAAACATGGAGATGCGGGGGCACTGCCTTGCCGATTGCTCCCATTGGTACCCGCCACTTTGCTGCCCGGCCTTGTACACCACTCTATGTGACTGCGCGGCTCACCCTGTGTATTCACAGGTACGTGATCTCTCTCCCATGAGCCCCACACTAACAAACGCTGGGCATGTGTGCCGCATGCGATGCGCACGTGATCCAGAGTGCGTGCGCATGTACCGATTACACGGCGGTGATGCAAGGGAGCAGGGCTTCAGTGCAATGTGAGGGCGGCAGCAGTTGGCAAGTCAAGGGGTTCGGTTTGCAGCGATGGGCGGCATTGCAGTGCCTAAACGTGGGTCCTCACAGGAACCGGGCCATCTGAACCGAGTACTTTCCCTTCTTGGTCATCGAGGCACCCCGCACCTCCAGCCGCCCCTGCAAACAGGGTGATCGGTAAGCGGCGACCATCGAATGGCAATGCCGGCAGATTTCCACCACAAGCTGTGGCGGCTTGCATTGTAGGCGCAGCAACCAACCACAGCCAGCCAACATCACCCCACAGGGCAGGCACGCACCTTGCCGGCAACCGAGATGACATCGCCTGCCTTGACCTCGGAGCTGGGCTTGCAGCCGGACCGCCAGTTCACACGCACATCGCCTGTGCTCAGGGGGCGGGGCAGCAGTTGGAAGGTGAGGGCTGCATGATCAGGCTCGACCTGCTGCAAGGCCAGGCCCGGGTTGACTGTCGTGCATGCTCTGCTACGCAGCTGCTCCTAAATGCGCCTGTAAGTCAGCAGCACTGCCTGCCGCCTGTGCACTGGGAGGCACTCTCCTCGGACCCACTGTTTGCTCGCCACCAGGATCCCAGCATGCTCGACCCATTCCCTCACACCTCCGTGCACCCACCCGCTTTTATGAGGTCCATCATCTTGCTGCGGCTGACCCGGAAACCGGCGCTGGCCACTGCATCCAGCCGCAAGCTGGCCTCCACGCTGCTGATCTCTTCTATCCGCGGCGCCCGCACCTGCACATAGCAAGGGCCGCACGCAAGCATGATTCCAGCAGGCACAGCATGCGCAGTGGCCAAAAGCATGCGCTGACGATACGCGGCAGAACAAAGCAGGCACGCGGGCAGCATCCATGACTACAGCTGCTGCTGTGCTGCCTAATGCACTGCTGCCCTAGCTCTCATGGCAGATGCTCGATGCAATGCTACACCTGCAGCTCCGAAAGGTCGATGGCTTGCGTCTGCACCGGCACTGTCCTGACCTGCGGGCAGGCGGGCATGCAAGTAGGCAGCCTTGCACAGGTGCACGGGCATGTAGGCAGCCTTGATGGACTGTGGTCCCCTACCGGAGCTGCAAGGGCCCCTACCGGCTGCATGGGCTCCAGCGGTGCACAGGCACACAGCCGCACCGTCTGACCGCAAACCACACATCAACCAAGCTCGACAGCCCAGCCCCACCTGCGTCAGCTCCGCCTCCAGGTGCTCCACCAGCGAAGGGGCACAGAGGATTTGGCAGCCCTGCTCCCCCGTCACAATGATGTCGCCGACCTTGCTGCGCTCGATGCCGCTGCCCAGGCAGGCGCCCAAAAAGTCGCGGTGGCTGGCCGGGTCAAACATCTGTGGTGCGGGAAGGGAAGGGAAGGGAAGGCGGAAATCAAATGGGGCAGGCATTGAGGGAGTGCTGGGGCGGCTCTAGGGAGTCAGCAGGGGCGGGCAGTCGTAACACAGAAGGAGCTGCAGCGCAGCGCTCCAACAACCGGTTCTAGCAGCCCACTCACAAAGTTGCCACGGCACTGCACCGCTGCGACGCTGGCCAGCTGGGCGGGGTCATCTGCCGCACCAGCCAGTGCTTCCTCTCGCCCCACCGACAGCCTACAGCGCTCCGCCTGCGGGTAGCCGCCCCAGGGCACCGCCGCCACATCCGCCATGCGCTGCAGCACCGCCATGGCGCCCGCAATGACAGGCGGCGTGTAAAAATCCGAGTGAACGACAGTCCAGCTGGAGGCCGCGCGCTGCGCCTGCTCCACAATGCGGGCCACGTCGTCCCTGTTCTCTGCCGCCACGCCTTTGAGCAGATCATCTCGCACTGCCGCCGAGACTGCAACGCTGCCGCGGTTCGCTGGGCTGCTGCTGCTGCTGCTGCTGCTTGGGCTGCCGGTGTCGGCAGCGGCAGGAGCGGCGGCGCCGCCGGCCAGGCTACCGCCCCAGCGCCAGCTGCCTGGTGGCGCTGATACATTGCCAAGTCGACATCTACAGCTGCAAGCCGCCGCACGTGGCGTCGCAGGTCGCAGGAGGCAGGTCGCAAAGGCCATTTCGTGCCTGCTTGGCTGATGGAGCTTTCGGCGCCCCTCGTATCACTTTCAGCAACGATGCCGCCGATCCAAACGCTAAGCGCGCCTGCAAACGCTCCCTGCTGAGCATGTTGTGTTCGATCTGCTCACTCATGCTGCCAGCGGCCCCATCAGGCCTCGATTCAGCCAATTGAATATCGCTACATTGTCGATGTGAGGGCAGCCAATGGCCAAGAAGCGTGCTCAGCGCAAGGCACCTCCTCCTGCTCCCGCCGCTGCACAAGGCGGCGTGGCCAAGCGCAAAAAGGCTGCAAGGCAGCAGGCGGGGCAGCAGAAGCGGCGCCAGCAGCAGGCGGAAGGCGCACAAGCGGCGGCGCCTGCCACCGCCGGCCGCGGCAAGGCGGCACTGGGTGCCCAGGCTCAGACGGCTGCAAAGGCTCCGCCAACCAAGAAGCAGCGCAAAGCGCAGGCGTGGCGCAAGCGATTGGTGCAGCAGCTGCAGCAGCGGCGCGCTGCCAAGGCTGCCACTGCCAGGAAGAAGCCTGCTGCTGCCAAGCCGCCAGTGCCGCGGCGGCCGGCGAGCCGCAAGGCGCCCCGCAAGCCAGGCACTGCCAGCGGCCAAGCTGTGCAGCAGCAGCAGCAGCCCGCAGGCGCACGCAAAAAGGCGGGGAACCGCAAGCAGCAGCCAAAGCAGCAGCCCGCTGCGGCCACGCCGGCGAGCAAGCGCAAGCAGCTGGGCAAGCGCAAGCAGCAGACAGCAGCAGCCGGAACCAAGCCGCCTGCTGCAGCTGCGGCGCCAGGCAAGCGCAAGCGGGAGCAGCTGGAGGCAGGGACACATTACTTCTGCCTGGACACAAACGTGCTGCTGCAGCAGGCGCAGCTGGGCGTGCGGGCGGCCTGGCAGGCCATTGCGGCCAGCCCCGACAGCCCGGTGCAGCTGCTGGTGCCGCTGGTGAGACCGGCGGAGTTGTGGGTGCAAAACGCGTGTTTCTGTGGCGTGCCGCGCATGGCCTTCTGCTTCACTATGCCAAGTTGCCTTGAAGCCTTGCACGTGATGCTGCACCTGCCGGCCCATTCAGCCCCCTGCCTTCCTGCCTTCCTCCCCGGCACGCCACTCAACGCAGAGGGTGCTTCAGGAGCTCAAGCACACGGCCAACAATTGGCGGCACATGGCGCGGTTTGCAGCCCAGGGCGCCCTGGCGCTGCTGGGCGCGGCCATGCCCTGCCACGCGCGCTGCCGAGTGCAGCGGTGAGCGAACGAGGCAGAGCGATCGGGGCGGAGCATGCACAGCATGGCGTGTGCCTCGATGGACCCAAGAGCTGTTGGCCATACAGTGCTGATCCAGCCACATGGGGTAGTGGAATGCCAGCCTTGTTCAGCGGCTGTGTGTGTGCACTTACCCTTGCCATGCTGTCACATGCACTTGCCTCCCCCTGCTCTGCCTCCCCCTGCCTCTCTATCTTCCTCTCCCTGCAGGGAGGACGAGGTGTTTCGCCGCCACCCGCTGCCGCTGGTGAACCAGCGCGGTGATGACGCGGTGCTGGACTGCCTGCAGCACTTTGCAGCTCTGGGGGCTCAGGCAAGTCGCTCTGCACTTGGAATCTGCAGTGCTGCTGGTGCAGGGCTGGCTTGGCATCGCAGGGTGGGACAGCTTCAGAGGCGGCTGCTCCAGCCTGACCCTGCTAACAAGCTTGGGGCTGCTCTGCACATGATGCTCACCCCCTTTCCACCATGCAACGACTGGGCTTTTGCCTCTCGCTGCTTCCTGCAGGTCACGCTGGTCACGCTGGACCAGGCATTTAGGCAGAGGGCTGTTGAGCTGGGGCTGCATTGCCTGGAGCCCCAGCGGCTGCTGGCGGCGGTGCGAGGGGCCCTTGGGGCCGTGCCAGCTGCGTCCGCTTCCGCCGATATCGGCAGCAGCGCTGCTAATGGCTCAAGCAGCGGGCTGAGCAGCAGCAGGAGCATCGAGAGTGGCGATGCCAGCAGCGATAGTGGCGCCGCCGCCAGCAGTGATAGTGCCACAACCACTAGCAGTTCGAGCGCTGGCGGCACTAGTGGCAGCGCCACCAGAAGTGATAGTGGCACCAGCGGCCGCAGCTCGAGCGGCAGCGGCTCTGCAACTGAAAGCTGCACCGAGGACGAGGCTGCCTTCGGCTGCATTGGCCGTGTGGTGCACTGCGCTCCTGGCGCAGCGGCAGCAGGCACGCCACGGCTGGCAAAGCTGCTGGGACCACAGCTGGCTGCGGCCGAAACTTGTGTGAGTGGAGCGCAGGGCTGCAATGAGCCCCCTGCCACACGGCTGGCTCAGCAGCTGCTGCTGGCTGTGGCGCAACTGCTTTGGGGCGCACTGGGTGAGTCGCCTGCCGTGGACGGTGGGCAGGGCTCTGCGGGTGTTGCGGCTGCTGCTGCAGCTGGGCTGCACAGCGCGCAGCGCATGCTGCATGCCGCCCAGGGCATGGCTTCCGCAGCGGGGTGCCTGAGAGCAGGCCCTGCCCTGCAGGTGCCAGCTCGCCTCCAGTGTGACGGTCTGGGACCATCTACTGGGGCACCGCTGCCCTCCCAGGAGGGTCGCCAGGAGGCTTCCTCAGCGCCGCAGCTGCAAGGGCCCCAGAGTGCTCGGCCTGGGCAGGGCCTTGCAGATGCGGGGCTGCTGCAACCCTGGGAAGGTCGCCGGGAGGCGGCCCCAGCACAGCAGCTCCCAGGCTGGTACAGCCGGTGGGAAGGCTGTGAGGCCTCCGCTGTGCTGCAGCTCGCCGGCATGCTGGGCAGCTTGACGCTGAAGACGGCCGCTGAGCCGAGCCACAGGGGCACTTAGGCGGCTGGCTTGGCTATGCGCATGGTGGGCGGCTTGGACTGTCGGCGGACGTGCGGCATGCGGCAGGGATGTGGCCAGCTGAGTTTGGCTGGGGCGCCTCTGCTGGCACTGCAATTGTATTCGGATCATTGGTAATGTCTTCAAACACGGCATGAATGTAAAATCAGCTGAAGCGATGCGTGCTTCCAAGGCCAAATCCAGGCGAGAATCAAGTTGTGAGCGTCGCCCTGCGCTGCCTGGGAGCTGCTGTGCTGTGCAGCACTCTGCAAGCTTATGTCGCGCCTGCCTCTCTGCTGCTAAGAGCTCTGGCACTCCGTGATTGTGAAAATCGACGACAGCCCGAACGTGACCGTTGCCTGGCAAACCCCACGCCTTTAGCGTCGCTTGCGCCCGCCAGGCGCTGCTGGCATGCGCTCACCACTGCCGTAACCAGTCCAGCCGCTCGGCGGAGCGCGCGATACTGTCTACACAGGCTCCTGCCGGGCAGCGGAGCACTCAGTGCAACGGAGGCACGCAGCATGACCATCAAGCTCGGTGCGACGTGATGGTTGATCCACAGGGAGAGCGGGCTTGGCTGCGCAGGGCAGTAGGCCGCCGCCCTCCTCGCCGCCGATCTGCCTGGCCTGCGCTTGCCTGCTGGTTATTGCCTGCCTGGTCCACCAATCCCTACTTGCCTGCAGCCTCCCGAAGCGTGCTCGCCGCATTACTTGCGGCACACCTGGTGCTGCACTGCGCGGCAGGTATGTGGGCGTGTCCTGTGCCGGCGTGCCAACCTGCTGCTCTGCAAGGGTCACCAGGCTTCCCTGCGCCGGCGTGCAGGTGCAGACGCCCCAGCCTCAAATGCCTACATCTGGGGAGCCATCTTTCCGGATGAGACTAGCGTTACGTACAAACCAATTCAAGTGCCTGGAGACCTGCCGCTCGTGGCTGGGGAGGTGCAGATGGCCACCAACTGGGCATGCGGCCTGGCCGCCAACGGCAGCGCGTGGTGCATAGGTGCGTGGGTGGGACGCGCTGCAGCTGCGGGGCGATGTGCAACAGCATGTGCTTTAAACAGCAAAGTGCACACGTGCATGATGTCACCGCTTGCATGGTGTGCTGGGCTATCCCACGCCACCTATGCTGGGCAAACGGTGCCAGCCCACGCTGCACCGTCCCACGCCGCAGGCACCACCTACTCAGCGGTGCCTGAAGTTGTAAATGGGAGCGCCACCTACTCCCAGCTGGCGACCAGCAAGTGGTCGGGCTATGTGTGCGGCATCCGGGCTGACGATCAAACGCTCGAGTGCTGGGGTGCGCCAGCTGGCTGTTGGCAGCTGTGGTCAGCACGGTGACATGCTTTGTGCTGGCGATCTCCACAGGTGCCGCTTTCGTGCTCGGGCCCAGGCAGGCCGACTGCTGCGCGCCGCTGCCGCACCCTGCTGCAGGCAGCCAGACAGCTGCTGAGGACGAGCAATCGCCGGAGGCAGCCACCTTTATGCTGGTCAGCTCGCCCACCCCAACAGCCGTCATGCCTGACTACAAGTTCACCTCCATTGCACTGGGCATCCGCCACATCTGTGGAGTGGAGGCGGGCACGGAGCGCGTGCTGTGCTGGGGGTGCGTGCTGTGGCGCCATGCTGCAGCCCGCCGTTGGGCAACCTGCGCTTGGTGCAACGCATTGCATGCTCGCATGGCAGCGCTCGCCCACAGCCCTATCCACACGCTGCGCTCCTCGCCGCCTGTTCCCACCACCGCAGCTCCAACGCTTGGGGCCAGTTGGGCCGCGGAGACGTGAGCACCAACCTCACTGAAACCATGGAGCCCGCCTACATTGACGTGCCGGCTGATGTGAAGTTTGAGTCGGTTGGCGCTTGCAACGTGCACACAGTGGCGGTGGCACGCTCGGGCGAAATCTACTGCTTCGGGTGCGCGGTCGGGGGCTGGTTGCCGGGCAACCAGTGCATGCGCAGCGTTGCACGCCAAAAGCAGCTGTCATGTGGGGGTCACGTGGGGGGCACCGCTCTGCTGCCTCTGCGTCACTTTCACCAGCGGCCCCGTTGTGCTGCAGAGAGAACGTGGTAGGACAGTGTGGCAACCCGGACGTGCAAGACCCAATTGTGGCCAAGCCGACCGTCATACCGGGCAGCACCCGCTTCACGCAAGTCAGCGTGGGCGGCAAGCACATTTGCGCGGTGGATGTTGATTCAGAGCTGTGGTGCTGGGGGTGAGTGCTGGGGATGTGCTGGGCGCGCTATGGGAGCATTCGTGCTGGGCATGCTCCGGTACTGCTCTACATGCTGCATGTGCGTCGGGGGTTCTGACGCCGCTAGTGCATGCCAACGTGGTGGGCTGCATGGTGAGAGCTGAGCTGGGAGGGCGGGTGCGCCTGCCTGTGCAGCTGCGCCGCTGCCCGCTGCTCAAATCAGCTGTGGCTTGGACTGCCTGTTCTTGTGCAGGGACAACTCGAGTGGGGAGCTGGGATGCAACAAGGATTGCCCGACCGTAGTCAACGTGACAGACGCGGACGGCTACTCCCTCAAAGCCTCCTTTGAACCCGTCAAGGTGGAGGTTGGGCAGCAGCGCTGGAACCAGGTTTCGGCTGCCATCTACTACACCTGCGCCACCACGGAGGAGGGCGCCGCCTATTGCTGGGTAAGGGAGCTGGCTTGCTTTGCTGCCCAGGTCTGATGTCCGCTGATTGGGCGTGGCGCCGCATGCAGAACGGCTGACTCTGGATGGGCGGTTGGAAGCTGCCTGCTGCACCCAACCTGGCAGGCAGCTAACCCCGCCTCTGCCTGTGCATTTCACTCGCAGGGCAAAGGATACCTGGGGGACGCCACCCTGGGGCGCGGCACAAACACGGTGCCAACCGAAGCGGTCAATTACCTCACGCCGTACGCAGTGGCAGGCGGGCACAATTTCAGTTCTGTTGCCGGCGGCTACAGCTCCGTGATTGGCGTCCTGGCTGGGGACCCTGCGGCAGCCCCAGCCCCTGGCACCGCTCCTGCCGATGAAAGCGGTGATCCAACCCAGACCGATGCATCCTCTGCCGTCCCTGTTGGGGCCATTGTCGGCGCGGCAGTGGGAGCAGGTGCGGGCAGGCCTGAGTGTTGCTGCGTTGTGAAAGCCGGTGCCCAGCTGGGTTGACCCTTGCAGCTTTAGTGCACAGCCTTGCATAGCTGCATGCGTTAGCATTATGCCAGCTGCTGTGCGACGCTTTTCCAACTGCTCTGCACATCGTTTGTTGACGAAGCCCACCACCCCGCCCCGCCCCTTGGCAGTGGCGCTGCTGGCACTGGTGCTTGCTGCCATTGTATACTGGCGCCGGCGGAAGCAGCGGCTGCCCGCTGGGCCCGAGAAGGCAGGGTCCAGCAAGGGGCCGAGCACGGAGAGCGAGGAGTGTGCCGTCAGTCTGCACCACCACAGGTGGGTCTTTTGGTGCCTGCTGTGCATTGGCTCAGTGTGGCGGCATTACCTTCATACCTTCTTGCCACGCGTGCCTGAGTTTGCTTTTGCACTCCAGCGAACCGTTCCTCACCCGCCGGCTTACTTGCTTCTTGAGTCTTATGGCTCCTACCCTGCCCCTGCAGCTCTGGGGCGGCCCCAATCGAGGACGAGCTGCTGTCCCACATCCACAGCGTGCTGACCTCCCGAGGGCCGCTGTCCTCCTGGGCAGTCTCCCTGCCGCTGCAGCGCGGCAGCAGCAGCGGCAGCTCCTTGCCGCTGCCGGCCGGCATGCAGGACTGGGAGGTGCAGTGGGGCCAGATCGACATGCAGCGCTTCCTGGGGAGAGGCTCCTGGGGCCGGGTGAGCGCCTGGTATGTGCGGGCATGCACGGTGCATGGTGCATTTGAACGTGCATGTGAAAAATGTGTGCGCTCACCACCGCTATGCCTTCACTTTGAGCCTGCTGCTTCTTCCTTGCTTAGCGTAATCGTGATGGGTGAGACACGACTTGCTAAGCAGTCCCTGCCCCAACCAACTTTTTCTGGCAGGTCTATCAAGCGAAGTGGAGCAACATGACGGTTGCAGCCAAAGTGCTGGTGGACGTTCAGCGGGGTGCGCCAACAAGTTTGCACCCAGCCCTGCTGCCAATGCCCGAATGAAATCGGCTGGTGTAACTGACTGTGGTGGCTTCACTTCTGACGCAGCCAACCGGTCTGCAACCAGCGTGAAGTGTCGAGCCGTTGTTAACTGCCGTTTGCAACCCCCCCTTGGCTGCACAGACTTCCAGCTGGAGCTGCCAGAACCTATCATGCAGCAGTTGTATAAGGAGGCGGTGTTGATGAGCAAGATCCGCCACCTCAACGTGAGCGGAGCTGGCATAGGCTTGGTTTGAGGCAGTGCGCTGTGCCGGCGGTGCATGTGCGTTTGTGGCAGGCTGTTGCGCCCCCTCCACTTTGCTGCGGCCTGTTCAGTGCTGGCAACCGCTAGCTTGTGCACACTCACACATGTGCAGGTGGTCTCGTTCCTGGGCATCTGCTGCGTGCCCCCCTGCATCCTCACAGGTGCGCCTTGCAGCTGCTGCTGTTGCTGCTGCGGCGCCGGCGGCAGCCAATGTTGTTACTGTTGTCGCTGCTGCTGCTGCTGCTGCTGCTGCTGTGCATGTAGTGTGTGGTTTGCCTGGGATCCTCGTATCATGGCTGTGGCTGCCTTTATACTCACCATCCGCTTGCATCCACCTCATTTTCCTGCAGAGTACTGCAGCAAGGGGTCGCTTTATGACATCATTTCTGAGGCCTCGCAGAGTGCAGAAGCAGCCGCGGCGCTGACCTGGCCCCGCCGAATCACTATCCTGCTGGATTCGGCTGCTGGGCTGGGCTACCTGCACAGCCGGGCCATCCTGCACCGCGAGTGAGGGCTGGGCGGGCGAGCGGGCGGAGTGCATTGGTGCATTGGCAATGGCAATGATACCGCCGCTGCAAAGCGATGCTGCCGCTGCTGCGGCTGGTGCCGATGCCTGCGGTAATGCACATAAAGCCCCCCTGCCTGCCCGCCCGCCGCACCCGCCTGCAGCATCAAGAGCCCCAACGTGCTGGTGGATGATCAGTGGCGGGGCAAGCTGGCAGACTTCAACCTGTCCACCATCCTGAACCAGCAGACGAGCTCCACCCCACTTGCTACCAACCCCACCTGGCTTGTGCGTAGTTGCCACCTTTACCTGCCGGGAACTGCATGCCGCTGGCCGCTCTGTCTGCTGGGTGGGCGGCATATGCACAACTCTGGTCAGCCCCACTCAAACACTACAGTCCAACGCTGACAGCCCGCCCCGGATGTGCGCAGGCTCCCGAGCTGCTGGAAGGCCACCCGGCCTCGGTGCAGTCGGACATCTATGCCCTGGGGCTGATCATGGCGGAGCTGCTCAACTGGCAGCTGCCCTTCACAGAGGAGCGGCGGGCGGGAGCCACCCCCTTCCGGGTGAGCCGCCGTTCGGGCCTGGTCCTGCTAAGCTGGCATGAAGCACGCAGGCTGCTGTGCTGCTGGCAATGCTCTCAACTGCGTTTTAGTGCACCAAACAGTGCGTTGGCTCTCACCCCCTGGCCCCACTGTGTTGCCTGCACGCCTGCAGATTGCCAGCCTCATCCGCCGCGGTGCGCGCCCGGCGGTGCCGCTGCCCGGCTGCCTGCCAGGGCCCCACCACCTGGATGAGGGCAGCTTGGAAGCCTACTGCGAACTGATGAGGTGGGAGCGCGTGCTGCGGCGTCTGTTGCCTGCTGCAATGCCTGCTGCCTGTTGCATCGCCCCTGTTGCTCCACGCACTGCCTTAAGCTCCTGTCCAGCACGTTTTGTGTACCCATCCCACCCCTCCCGTTCGATGCAGGGAGTGCTGGGCCAACGACCCGGCGGATCGCCCCAGCTTGGACGAAGTGATCGGGCGGCTGCAGCAGCTGCTGAACGACCTCCCCCAATAGCGGGTGCTTGCCATGTGGCCGCTGTACTGACGCCACAGCACCCCCTGCCAAGGCTGCACTATTCGGTCTTCAGATTGCCGACATGGCAGTTGCACGATTGTGACATGTGGGATTATTCGGAGTGAAACACAAAGCACAGCGAGAGCACACACAGCAACAGCGGTTGGCTAAAGAAGCGAGGGTGACACAAAGGGGGATTGGTGGATACGTGGGTGGCATGGGATTCAGTGCAGGATAAAAGGGGTTTGGGGAAAATGCGTGGTGCATGTGTATATAAAAGCGCGGCCGTGCGGCACGCCATCAGTTATAGCGGCAAAATGGATCAAGCACAGTAATCGTTGGGTTGATACAAACAAAAGCGTGAGCATGCGCAGACTGGGCCAGTGCATGCTCGAAGCTAGCAGCCACAGCCGCCCATGGTCTCACCGGCAGCAGCTGCGAGCCAGCCTGCTGCTAAAAACTGCAAGCAGACGACGCCGGCAAGCCGCTCAAGAACCTGGCACAGCACACATAGCAGTGGCATGCTCATCGCAAGCTGGATGCAGGCAGCGGCTGTCATGTTCAGCGGGGCTTGGAAGCGGGTCTCCACTTGATCAGAGCTTGGCGCCCAGCACGATGCGGTGGCGCGGGTCGAGCTCCTGGCACTGCACGTGCTTGAAGCCCGCCTGCGCCATGGCCTCCTCCAGCGGGTAGAAGTAGTACTGCAGGGTGGGAAGCAACGCAAAAGCAGAGGGTTGATTTATTCTGCCGGGATGGGTGAAGGTTGGAGCTCTCTTTGCGCATCACCTAGAAGCTGTACTCTGGTGCAAAAAGGCAGAGCAGCTGCTGGAGTGCGCATCAGCTGACAAGTCCTGGATGGCCAGCTGAGCAGACGCAGGCACCCATGCATTCATGCTTGATGGGTCCATCCCAGGTCGCGTGCGGGTAATCGCAGGTGCGCACCTCATCGGTCCAGGGCTCCGTGGCCTTCATCAGCGTGGCCACCGCGGGCGGCATGTTGCGCCCGGCGGAGCTGCGGGGCGGGATGTGGAAAGTAACCGCATGAGCATCAGCGGGATGCGCGCCGACCAGCGCCAGCCGGGCGCTCGCCAATGCTGGCGCAGGGGCAGCCGAACCGCTTCGCTAGTAAAGCAAGAAGGTGACAAGGACGTGAAAGCCACCTGTTGGGGTTGATGTCCACAAAGGCCAGGATGCCGCCGGGGCGCAGCAGCCGCTTGCCCTCCTGGATCTGCAAGGCAGGGCAACAGAGGTGGCCAGGTGGGGGAGCAGGTACGAAAGCATGAGACAACGGGAACTTGAATTAGCATGCGCTGGCGGCCAGCAGGTATACGAGCCGAAATGGAGCGTTCAAGCGCCAGGCACCGCTCAACCTTTGCGGATCCAAGGCAGACAGTCAATGGAGGAGTAAAGTCTCGACTCCGCGCACCATCTGGGAGATGATGTCTGCGGGGCACTCGTGGATGACAAACTGCACCGCCACCAGGTCCTGGCTCTTGCTGGGCAGCCCGCTCTTCTCAAGCATGCCGTGCTTGTAGCTGCGCGGCGGGGCAGGGAGGTGGGGGCAGGGCGGCAGAGAAGGTGAGGGTGAGGGCTCGGCACGCTGGCAGCAAGCAGCAGAATGCAATCAATGCATTCACTGCTGCACTGGGATCGCAGCAGAGACCAAAGCCGCGATAGGCGCAGGCAGCCCCACTGCAAATCAGGGCACGCGGGACCCGCTGCTGTCTGTGCAACAACAAAACACCCAGCCTAAGCCAGACCTTGCTGCCCCCCGCAGCGCTCACGTGATGCGCTGCCGCTTTGTGCTGCCGGGGATGCTGTCCGCGCCCACGGCGACGGCGTCTGCGCCCAGAGGCGACGCGCCGCTGAGCTGCAGCTGCCGCTTCTGCTCCCACTGCCGCTCCCGCAGCTCCGCCACCGCCAGCATGTAGGGGGACAGGTCCATGCCAATCACCTGGAGAGGAGCGTGGACCGAATGAGGAGGGCGTTGCGCAGGAGCTCCTCCCTCGAGGGTGGGCATGTACAGAGTTCTGGGCCGTCTTTCAGCCAACCAAGCTACTGGACCGGACCTAAGTATTTTTCGTACCCAATGTTTGCGCGAAGCGCGAAAAAACTCTGGGAAGTTGTTAATGTTTGCGGGGACAGCACATGAGACCAGCGGGCATGACCAAACTTTTGCGAGCTACTTGCCATGGGTACGGCCTTTTTTCAGGACTACGGTAAAATGTGAAATAAAACACAATCTATAGTGCTTCAGCGTCTTTCTGTTCTTTCCTTCCAGCTAAATTGAGCAAGGAAGCTGCCAGTCAGGCGACTGCCTGGGTGCGCCGCCGTGCGGCGCCCGACCCCCAAGTGCCAAACTTTTGCGAGCTTTTCACCCCTTTTTGCTCCTGAGGACCACTTTTGCGTGAGTTTTTACTGCACGCAAACCATTAAGTCTCGCAAATACTTAGGTCCGGTCCAGTATTCGATTTTTTTGCGGTTGCAAGCTCCAGCGCCAGCCCTGCTGTGAATTATAGCAACTGGCTGCAAACCAGTGCCCAGCCCCTCACCTTGGCCGAGGGGTACTCGCCCGCCAGCCACCGCGTGCAGATGCCCACTGCAGGCAGAAGCATGCAATCAGAGAGCTGGGGGTGAGATGTCCGCTGGCGCAGGCAGCCCGCGGTGCGCACTGGCCATCCATGCATCAGGTGGTCACCTCACAACCAAACTGCCCCTTGGGCAAGCATCTCATCACGTCATCACTCACCCGAGCAGCCGGCATCCAGGATGTTCTTGGGCTCTTTGATCTTGTACTCGGCAGCAAAGCGGCGGATGGCCACCAGCGTGGAGCTGCGCAGCCGTACCTGCGCATGGGCAGAAGCGGCGGGGCAGTGGGCAGGAGGCAGTTGTGGTCGCTCATCACCTCTGCCTTGCCGGTCTGCATGATGCGACACCACCCCTTGTCCCACCCCTTGCCTGGCGTATGCCATTCCAGCTGCCCAGTCCCCCCAAAGGCCACCCCCACCTGGGCTGCGGGCCCCGTCAGCTCCGCCTCGTTCTTGGCATACGGCAATGCCACCCTACAGCGTGAGCAGCAGGCACAGAAGAAGGAGTACAAGAGCTGCCACCCCACCTGTGCGGCAGGTCCAGTCAGCTCCGACTCGTTCTTTGCGTAGGGCAGCAGCGCCATGACATCTGTGGCGGGCTCCGCCTCCAGCGCCGCCAGCCAGCTCAGGTTGCCCTCCTTGTAGCCTGTAGGGACGGGAGAGTGAGGTTTGGAGTGAGTGGTTGAAGCGTAGATGTGTCGTGAGAGGGCCGTGCAGGCGGCTGGTCGGTGCCCGGGCTGAGGGCGCACATACAGCGTGTGCAACAGCACTAGAACGACGCGCTGCGCAGCGCAGCGCAGCGCAGCACGGCGTGCGCACCATGGAAGGCGCGCGTGTAGTACTCCGGATACTCGAGCTGCTTGTCCTCAATCTCCTCCTTGATGTCAAACACCTGCGCACGCAGAGAATAATAGCTTTGTGGGCCGCAACATGAATGCCCATCGAACTGGCCAAAGCGCGCGTCTATCGGTACATTGTTACACATTTAGAAAGCCAGTGCTAATTTGTATTGATGCCTGCCATCACCACTGCTGCCTTACTGCCGCCGCACAATTCACCGTCCGGCTAGACGCCGGCCCCACCCACCTCCGAGTGCTCCAGCTCAAACACACGCTGCTGCCAGGGCACGCCGCGCTTCTCTGCCGTGTCCTGCAGTATGGCGAAAGATAGACAAGCAGCTGAGTGGCTTGCAGGACTGGCCTTGAGGGCATGCCGCTGCTGCAGAGCAATGATGCTGCGCTGGGCTACGCTGGGCTGGCATGGCTCGGCAGCAGGCATAACATTCCTCCTTCTCCAGCCGGCAAGTGGAGGAGGGTCTCAGCAGGTTGCATCTTTAATATACCTTGATGCGAGCACGGGCGCCCTCGCGCAGCAGGTCGAACAGCGGGCTGTTGATCACCACGTTGACCAGGCGAGACAGCAGGTCGTCGCCTGCGGGCATACACAAGCCAGCCGGCAGGCACAAGTTGGGTGGATGCAGGCGGGGAGACGAGCGTGCTGCGGTGCATGGCGTGCCTGTGCGTCTGCTGGCTAGCTGGGAACAGATCAAGGAGTGCACTGGAAGGCGTGGTGCAGCAGCAGGCCACCAAACAACGGCGAGATGAGGGGCGGCATCAGGGTCCGGCGGTAGCCGCCGCCGTTGCGGCGCCTGCCCGCCCGCTTCCCGCCCCAGGCCCACCTGCCCACTTGGGCTTGGGCAGCCCCGTTGATGTCTGTGCCGTGGCATGCACCCGCAGGGCCTGCCGCCCGCTCCTGCGGGCGTGCACCCGCTGCGTGGCGGGGCTGGTGGTCAAGGCGCACTGCATGGTCGCGAAAAGGACGGCGGACAATCTGCGGCAAAGCGCTGATATATGCTGAACACTGTCGATGCGTGCCAGCAGTGCCAGGGTTTGAGGGTTTGGGTCAGGGCGCAATGGATGGGGTGCACGTCGCCCCGCCGTCGCTCCCCCATGCGATCCACTTGCATTTCGGGCAGAGGCGTTAACCGTACCCTGTGCCACCCAAATATCCAGAAACAGGGGAGCGAGCGGGGCTGGTGCGAGTGCCGCCTGCCGCCGCCGCCGCCGCCGCCGCCGCCGCCGCTCGCCCTGCCTCCTGCGGCATGACGCTGCTGCTGCTGTCACACAGCTAAGCCCAGGCAGGCCATGCGATGGCATATCTATATGGTGAACATGCAAACGAGCCGAGGGTCTGCGGCACGGGAGGGCGGAGCTGGTTGCCCTACAGACCCCAGCGGCCCGCCCACCCGCAGCCTGCGGCAACCGCCCACTGCCCCGACCAAGCCGGCAACCTGCTGCTGCCACGGCCACGAGCAGGCATGAGCAGTGATTTGAGGGACGGTTGCCTCTATATGAACATTTATATCGGTAGCGCCTGCATGGCTTGGTGTACCGCCGCTCGTGCCTACTGAGCCGCCGCATATGCCATATGGCTCTGATTCTGAGCCGCTGCACGCAGGCCTGTGCCCTGTGCGCACCGCTCGCATGCCTGCTGGAGCTCTTGTCGAATCTGCAGTGGGCACAATGTAGCCACACGACACATCACGACGCCTGCAACGCCTGCACGGCACACTTGCATTGCCGGGGCGCGAGGGGTAAGACAGCTACTGCAGCCGATCGCTCTCCAAACGCCACACCGCTGGGTGGCAAGCACGCTGGCCTGTCGACAAGCCATGGTGGGCGAGGATATCACCCAGCTGTGCCTGATACTCAACACCCACCGGCAGCAGCGCACAACCACCAGCTGGGCGGCCCAATCCGCAGGCGGCAGGCGCGGCGGCAACCTTGTCGCAGCGCGCCCGACAGCCAAGCCCGGTGCCTGCATCGCTGGCTTCTCACTTGCGCATCATCGCCCTTACATCCATCTGCTGCGCTGCCAGGGACTGTTGCCGGCGCCCGCGCTTTGCTCCTGAGCGCCCGAGGCGCTTGGCCTACCGGCAGCGACTTATGGAGGGCCGGGGACAGCTGATGCTGGACAAGTATGATGTGCTGCTGACGCCCGTAGCGAGCTCCCGTTCCGATCAGGCGCTGCCAGGTGCGGCCCCAAAGCGGCGGGCGTCCCTGCTCGTGGCGCCTGCGGGCTGCCACGGCATAGTTCATTGTGCTGAGAAGCCAATCTTCATGCGAATGAGGAGGGCGGTGCTGCTGGCAGCTGCCCCCTTCGCCGCGGCTGGCTTGCCGCACCGCAATATTGCGCCGCCAGCGGCGGGCAGCAGACACGACCCAATCCGCAGGCCAGCAAGCTGTATCCTCCTGCAGCATGCATGTTTGCGTGGCCACCAAAGCTCTTTACTGGTCGCTGCTGCCCTCCGGCCGACCAGACAACCGCGGTGCCCAAGCGGCGCCCATACTTGCCACCCGATCCCTACGCCGTACCGTGTCATCCCCCTGGCCCCCCGCAGGCCTGCTGCTGCGGCGTGCAGCCAGGTTTCGACTAGACGGCAGGGCACACGTTCCCGCCCAAGCAGCCGAGGAAGCACTGTGTGAGTTGTTGCAGGCACAGGTCAGCGGTCGCCAGCGCTTGTGTCTGCTGCGGCCGACCTTGGTCTTTCCGCCCCGCTCGACTCCGGCCGGCAGCTGCCCGTAGCTCACGTCCACGTGTGCCACTGCCCATGCGTGCCCTCTGCTGTTGCAGGCATCAAGTGTCTCGGCGAGTGCTGCAGGCTGCTGCCGCAGGCACCTCACACAGCGAACGGGTGCATCTTTCCCGGCTCTGCATGGGCTGCCCATGCGGGCTGCCAGGTGAGCTTTTCCGTGAGCAGCGCTCAGTCAGGTGCCATGCCCTGTTGTGCGCCTTCGGTGGGCCTGCCTGAAACTGTGACATCGATACAGCTTGCCTTGCTCATCCAGCCGTTGCTGTTTCTAGCAACCGCTCACCTGGCCAGCCACTATGCACTGTCTCTGCAATGCAGGCCCCAGACAACTGGCTGCAGGAGGTGTGGGTGCTGCCTCAGAGATGCTCTCTGGGAGCATGGCTGGCTGGTAAGTGGCAGGGGGTTGGTTATAGCCGGCTTGCACATTGTTGCACCTTCATCCACCTTCAACTGTTCAATCCCGCCCCCAACCTGATACAGATCGGGAAGCTGGTGAGTTACGTGCACAGCAGCAGCAGCAGCAGCAGCAGCAGCAGGCCAAGCGCAGCCGCCCGCTGCAGCCAGTGGCGGTGGCGGCAGCCTCATCGGCAGCAGCAGCAGCAGCAGCAGCAGCAGTGCATTCCCCCAACGCAGCACCCCGGACACCAGCAGCCGCTTCTGCGGTTGGGCAGGCTGAGGCACTGCTGGCATCGCCCCAGAAGCAGCTGTTGGCACAGCAGGGAGGGGAGCCGGACCTGCTGGCAGCGGGGCAGCTCCATGCAGGCAGCACAGGCGGTGCAGCTGCAGCCCCAGACTGCTCCGTTGAGGCACTTGCTGGCGCTGCCACGCTAATTAGGCTCCTGGCACAGCAGTTCCATCCTGCAGTTGCGTCCAACCTGCAGCCGGTGGAGCAGACCGCTCAGCATGCGGGAGCTCCTTCAAATGGCGCCGGCAATGGTCTGGCACCAGCCGCTCACGCGCTTCCTGTGGGCAGCTTGGGGACAGCACAGCAGCCGCAGCGTGAGCCGGCACAGCACGCGTCGCAACAGCCACAACAAGAGCAGCAGCAGCAGCAGGAGCAGCAGCAGCAGCAGCTTGGGCATGTCGGTCCTGCAGCTCCAGCTGAGCAGCAGGAGGGCAGCCAGCAGGCTGACGCACCAGTGGATGTGGGTGCGGCCATTGTGCAACTGCTCGTGCAGCAGCAGCGGGAGCTGCAGCAGCAGGCAGCACAGCTGGCCTTGCAGGAGCAGCGGTTGAAAGCGCTGGAGGCTGGGCGCGCAGCGCAGGCGCAGCATGCAGAGCAGCTGGCACGGCAGGCACAGCAGCAGCAGCAGCTGTGGGGTGAGGTGCAGGCTGTGCGGACAGCAGTGCGGCTCATAGTCAGCGCCGGGGCACGAGACCTGCAAGTGCAACCGGCAGCGGGCTTGGGTCAGCGAGTGGGTGGATCGGCGGCGGCTGGCCGCACCCCAGCTACAGCCGCTGGTGCATCGGTGCCTGCGGCCCTGTCTCCGGCAGCCATGCTGGCACCGCTCAACAGCAGCAGGCCAGCTGGCACTGTTTCTCCAAGCCGTGGCAGCAGTGGCCATAGCGGGAGCCCGGGCCGCAAGCGGGGGCGTGAGGAGCAGGCCAGCTAACAGTTGCCGGCTGGCGCTGTTGCAAGCGCTGTTGCTGGTTTGATGGATATACGAACTACTAACTGCAGCGAAAATGATCCCGGACACCTAAACAGCACTGTGGTGCAGAATGCATTGCTTAATAAGTCGCTCGCATCCAACGCTTACCTTGCACAGGCCTTCAGGGGCTGCGTTGCACAACTTACTGGGTCTTGCCAGGTTTTCACCTTTTCCAACTGCCATTCTCTCCCAAATCAGTTCCTAATAATCGTTTTTTTCTTAATCTCTAGTCAAACTTACAAGGTGCAATAGCTACCAAGCAACGTCAAGGGGCGAATGTAATAAACAACAGATTTTGGATGCACTGCGCAGGCATGGTCTGTGGTGTGGTCCGGGCAGATTGGCAGGGGCGGGCAGCAGCCCATAGATTAAGGCCGTGTGAGAAAGTGTTAAGCAGTATCTAACTTGATTGGCAAGAATCAGTAGGCACCCGGGATCCTCACGGACCACAACCCAAGTGAGCAAGGGAAGGGCATCTAAGCGAGGCAACAGGAGAAGGAGCAAAGCAAGCTGCCAATGTGCAGCATGGGAGTCGTGAGGGGCGTTAGGGGGCGCAGCGCGGCTGCCAATGTGCAGCGGGTGCGCAAAACAGAGCTGCTGGAGAGTTCTTGGGGAGGGGTGAGCATGTACAAGGGGAGGTAGAGAGCAGGAGAGAGAGCAGTGATAGAGTGTACAGTGCGCTGCGGCACCACAGAGCTTGCTTACTGTTCCTCATCCGCCGGCAGGCCAGATGCCTGGCTGCCATCAACGAGTGTCTTGCCACGCCGTTGCGTCTTGTGGCCCCGCCGCCGCCGCCCCTCCTGCCACTGCTCGGGCTCCGCAGCGTCCCGAGGGGCGGCCAGGGCGGCCGCAGCCTGGCCCTTGCCCGCAAAGGCCGCGAGCGTGGACAGACCCGCCGCCTGGGCCTCCTCTTGCTCCTGCTCTGCGGCTTCAGCTGGCAAAGCCGTGGCAGCTGCCTTGGCCACCTCGGCCGCCGCCGCAAGGTGGGCCGGAGGCAGCGGCAGGCCCTGGGCCTGCAGCTCGGCGGCGCGCTGCTGCCGCAGCGGCTCCAGCACGTCAAAGCGCCCATAGCGTGCGGCCCAGCGCAGCATGGCCTGGTCCACGTAGTTCTGCATGCGCGCCATGCCCTGCTTGTGGGGAAAGGCGGGCAGCGGAGCGGGAGCGGGTGCAGTCAGGCTGCTGCACCGGTGGCAAGCGCTGCTGCATGCCACCCTAACTGAAATGCACCCGCTACAGCCTTTGCAAACTGCGCAGCAGCCCATCCACCCTGGTATGCAACTGCACTGCTCGACAAACGGCGCTCACCTGCTGCCCCAGCCAGAGGTTGCAGTTGACCAGCGCTCCAGACTGGTCGTACCGCGAATCGTGGCGCCGAGTGCCGCCCGGCACAAGCTCGCACTCGGGCCGGTCGCTGCAGGGCGGCAGGCAGGACAGGTCGAAGGCTGAGTTGGGGACGTCTAGATGCGCATGGATTGCTCAGCGGCAGCAGCGACGGCGGCGGCGGCGGAACCAATGCAGAGCACATGCAGGAGGGGAGTTAGCTGGTGCTCCCAGCTATCCCTATGCCCACCTAGTCTCTGCATAGTCGTTCAGGTTGACTGGGAAGTACTGCAGGTCAAGGTACTCTAGGTTTGTGTAGAACTGGTCTGCGGACAACAAGGATTGGCGTTTCCGGATGCAAACTCAGGCCGTGCATGACATGCGCCCGGGGCAGGCTCAGATGGATGGCAGAGGTGGTGGGCAGGTGGCGCCCGCCAACCAGGCAGTCAAGGGCTGCACAGCATGCACACCGCTGCACATGTTCAAGGCATGCACTGCATGGCTGCGCCTGCTCACCCTCCATCATGACGGAGCGGTTCAGGTGCGTGTGCCAGAAGTTCATCACAATGGCTGCACCAGGGGGAAGGGAGGAGGCGGCGCCTGGGTGGGCGTGGCAGAGGGGCAGTCCTGGCCGGGGGGAATGTGCCATTCCATGCGCTCGCCATATACCAAGCCTGATATGCGCAGGCGTTGGCTGCCCAGCTGCACTACTAAAGCAATGCTTTGGTACCGATGGCATTCCATGCCTGCCCAGCTGCCCTGGCTGCCTACCTGTGGCGCCTGGGCGCATGAAGGTGAGCACCGTAGCCAGGCCGCCGCAGGGGCTGATCAAGATGCTGGTTTCGCTCATCAGCTGGACCTGCAGCAGGCAGGTCAGCAAGGCAGCACGCAAGGATGACATCAGCAGCCAGCTGGCGGGCGGTGTTTGAGCCATCATTGGGGCAGGCTAGCCCGGCAGCACAGCAGGGACCACTGCTCTGCCCGCTTTGCCCTGACTGGCCCTGTGCTCCCTGACCCTGTTATCCCTGCCCCACCCAGACCTGCTCTGCCTTGCCACCCCATCTGCCCACCTGCTCCGCCATCGTCAGGTCGGGGTGCTTGCCAAACGAGACAATCTGCACCCGGGCGGTGGGGTAGCGCCGCCGCAGCGCCGCCGCCACCTCGTCCAGGTTTTCAATGATGCGCCGGCCCTGCGATTGACAACAGGAGGGGAAAGATGGGACACATGCCACAGACCATCACAGCTTGCCGGCTCCGGCCTCGTCAACCAACGCAGCTTGGCAGGACGTGCTCAAGATCACACACACCGTAAACATACAAGCCAAGCAACAGCCGCAGCCGGAGCAGCAGCAGCACACTCGCCTCCTTGTCCAGCAGCGTGATGACCGGCTGCGCCTCGCGCCCAAACGGCGGCTCTCGCAGCTCCAGCCGCTGCGCCACGGCGTCGCGGTAGGGCAGCGCATCGGTGGCGCGCCCCCGCCGCGTCAAGTTGCCCGTGCCCACCAGCAGCGACTGCGGGGCGGCGGGGAGGGAGGAGCTTGGGCTAAGGGCATGCTGAGGCTGAGGTAATATGCTTGGATTCATGCAGAGCGCACCTCAATCGGAAGTCAGCACCAGCGCCAAGCCACCGCTTGCCGTTGCTACCAATGAAAGCTGCCCCGCCCACCTTGAAGCACACGAGGCCATCGCGCCCGTCGCCCAGCACCTGCCGCGTGTAGTTGGCGGTCCAGGTGGCGTCGCTGTCCCAGGTGAGGCGGAACACGCTGCGCTGGGGGTCTGGCGTGATGACCATGCGGCGCGCATAGTAATCGATGCCCTGCCAGCTGTCGGCGGACGTCTGGTTCAGCAGCAGCACCTGGGCGTCAGGGCGGTACACGCCCCACAGGTGCTGCAGGTTGAACAGCGGCACCGCCAGATCGTACATGGCGTGCCTGCGGGCGGGGCAAGGGTGGGGGCGGGGCGTGACACCGTAGCTGGGGCTTTGCATGCGCAGGCGGCAGCGACATCAACTGCTAGATGAGAGCAGTCATATCAGCAACCGCATCCGGGCTGCTGGGACGCATTCCTGCAGCAGCAAGCGCACCCAAAGTTGACGAGGAAGCGCTGGGGGAAGGATTGCAGCAGGGCCTGGGGGCTGGGCGCCCACACCACCCGCTCGCCGTCCACCGTGGGGAAGGCGCCGCGCACCAGGCGCGGCCGCCAGCCAAGCGTCTTGTCCACCTGCCACTGCACCGGGCTGACCAGCCGCTCAGGGAACTCCTGCCACGGCTGCGCCTGCAGCTGGTCGTACCCCACCGGCATGCCTGCGGCGAGGGAAGGGGTGCAGCTGCCGGTCAGCTTGTGAGGCAAGGCAGTAGGGGCAGGCGAGCTCACGCACAACCAGGAGGATGTCGCGCTCGGCCGGGTGCAAGCAAATCCAGATGCGGCTACCACTCACTGGGATAAAGGTCGGTGTTTTGGTAGAACTCAAATTCGTCGGTGGCGCTGTTGATGCACACATTTTCGAATTTGCACGAGGCCCTGCAACAGCAGCAGTTGCGGAGCGCAGCGCTGGGTTAGTGGCGGCAGTGGCAGTATGCAGCGCTTGCGATTGCTTGGCGGCGGCGCTCTCACGGCATGCACAGCAGCCAGGCGGCCGCCCCCACGACCGGAGCACATCCAGCCAGGCCCGACTCACGCTTGCCAGCGGTCGTCTGGCTTGGGGCCGATGCAGGTGAATGTGGAGAAGCGCGGCGGAACTTGCCATGTCTCCTCCTCCTCAGCAAGCGCCCACGAGGAGGGCACGTCTAGCTGGCGCTCGGGCGCACCCGCCAGCCGCGCCCGCTCCGCCTGCCGCCAGTGCCGCCGCCACTGCTTCTGCGTGGCGGCGTGGTCCCTGGACGGTGGCTGGTCGTGCAGCACGCGCGCCGCGGGCCGCGCCCTCGCCGCTGCTCCTAGGGCTCCAGGTGCGGCAGAAGCCAGGCGGGCGGCGGCTGCGCCGGCGCCCTCGGACGCCTCCCGCCACGCGCTGTGCAATGCTAGCAGCGCCACGGCCACCAGGATCCCAATTGATAGCAGCCCCCGGGCGACATGGCCTGCGCGGGGAACGCGGGACATTCACCGCGTTAGGAGCTTGAACCACCCACCACGTTTTGGTGCGTGCAGCAGGCAGGTGGCATCGGCACAAGGACAACCCACCTCTGGCCTTCAAGCAACGAGGCGAGTGAGCCGGAGCCATCAAGTCGTGCAGCAGCTCCCCCGCTGCCCCCGAGCGCTGCAAATTGGCTTTGGGCAATGATGGGTAGTGCGTAGCAGCGGGTACCCGATTGGTTGGACGCGGACCGAGGGTGCTAAGGGTGCTACCCTGCACCGGCGCCAAATGCGCAGCACAGCGTGCCGCCCTCGACAAGTGGCTCACCTGGTCCCCCCACTCATATGAACCGCATGGCATGAGCCGCCATGCAAGCCCGCGAAGCTGGCAGGGTCAGACATAGGCACCTCTGCCAGGGCAGCCAGCCCTCGCCGCCGCCGCCGCCGCCCGCCACCGCTGCTTCGTGCCCCACATGGTCGCTCATCTGGAGCATGGGCAGCAATGCAAACACTGCACATCAGCTTCAATACACTGGTACACCGCAACGGCAGGGAGTGGAGCTGGCCAAAGGCAGGCAGGCGGACGGGATCTGGCTTTCGCGCTGCGGCAGCCGCCGGCGCCCAGATGGGCGCCGCATGTGCTCAAGTCCGGGCTTTGCGCCTTCCGCAGCTCTCAGAGTGCAGCTGACTGTGATCCATCGACTTTGGGAGCGTCGCAGGGGCGCATACTGACACAGCAAGCCCCAGGCAAGTGCGGCTGCGCTGTGCAGCACCGTCTCCTCGGTGCTCTGCGGGTAGACGCAGATGCGAGTAGCACGTCCCGCTCGCCCGTGCCGCCGCATCACCGCCGCTTTGCCCGCCGCCACCGCCGACCCGCCGCCGCCTGCTGCCGACCTGCCCCTCCCGCTCCTGTCCAACCGTTGCTACTCGTCCAGGACTGCCTCACCACCAGCTCTCACTGCCATCACCAGCATGCGGGACCGGGCGGCAGGCAAAAAACGCAAGCGGTCAGTGGGCACACCTACCGCCTCTCCGCTCGATGTGGTGGTGGCGTGCCTGCGCGGCGACCAGGCCGCCTTAGAGGCTGCCCTGGGAGTGGAGCGGCGCGGCGGCGCACTGCTGCCGGGCTGCCGCTTCCCGCAGCTGGCGGAGAGCAGCGTAGCGGGTTGCCGCCCGCTGGACGCAGCCGTCATTGGCAACAGCCCGGGGTGCATCCGCCTGCTGGCCACCATTGTGGATGTGGACGCGCCCTTGGAGGTGAGCTCCTGTTTGTGGCTTCGTGGGTGCTGGCTGCGTGCCTGCGGTGCAGCCAAGCATGGCCATGCAGTTCCCACTGCTCCTGCCGCTGCATCCATGCTGCTATTTCGCACCAAAGCCTGATGTGTGCCGGCCTCTGCCGCACGCAGGACGAGCTGGACAGCGCGGCCCTGCTGGCGGCGCTGCCTGCCGACGTGGCGGCCGTGCTGCCGCGCCGCATGCGCACCACATTCCCGCCCGATTCCATTGCGATGCACTGCGCGCTGCGGCTGAACCACCTTGAGGCCTCCGAAGCGCTCTTGGATGCTGGGGCCGATCCCAACTCCCTGGAGGGACCAGAAGGACCGGCAGGGCAGACGCCGCTAGGTGCGCTGCCGCCTGGTAGCTAGGGCGGCTTGGATTGCGGGCCGGCCGGCTGCTTACTTTGTTGCCGGGATGCAGCAGGCAGCTGGGAGACTTGCAGAGCGCGGCGGGCCTGCCAAGCTGGCGAACCACTTGGCACATGCAGCGCGCTGAAGTTCAGCCTGAACGCCTCGTGACCCCATGCTCCTGCGCCCATGCAGGCTGGCTGTGCATGTTTGCACGCGGGTTCCAGCTGCGCAACCGGCCGCGCCCCAGCACCGAGGCGCTGCTGCACAAGCTGCTGGCAAAGGGTGCATGCCCCTTCCTGCCGCCTGACAACCCTGCCATCAGCTTGTGCGGGTTTGCCATGGCTGGCCCCTTGGCTGACTTCATGGTCAGGGCGCACGTGGCGGGGCAGCACCTGCTGTCGCAAGAACACGTGGTCGGGCTGCTGCAGCTGGTGCTGCTGCACAACCACCGCCCCGCCTACCCGCAGCTGCTGGCCATCCTGCGGCAGGAGGGCGCAGAGCCGCTGCCGCCCTCACTGGCGCTGCAGCTGCTGGCCATCGCAGCGCGGTGGGGCGACGAGGCAGCGGTCAGGGACGCTCTGGCGCTGGTGCCGCAGGGAGTGCTCACAGCCCCGGAGTCGGCGCCCGCCTGCCTGCTGGCGCATGCCGCCCTGAACGACGAGCCAGCCAGGCCGTGGCCTGCCAGTGGCCAGCCTAGCCGCGGCCAGCAGAGCGCACGCATTATGCGCGTGCTGCTGGATGCCAAAGTGGCGCTGCACATCAACGATGTCTGTCGGGTGGTGCAGGAGGCGCGGCCTGGCGTGCTGCGCCGCCTGCTGCGCATTGGGCAGCCGCAGGCGAGTGACGACGCAGCGAGTTTGCTTGTGTGGGCGCTGAGTAGGGCGCACTGCACCTGCGTGCCGTGCATGCGACCTGCATGCCTGTCAGCAGTCACATGCCATTGCCGGCTGCTCACCCCAGCAGCCCCGCCGTTCTCTGCTTGCCACTGCCCTGCAGCCCGACCGCTCTCGGCCGTCTGTGGAGCTGCAGGACAGCATGATCCGGCCGACCCTCCAGCCCGAGGTGCTGGCATGCCCCGTCCTCCTCAACCTCTCACTGGCAGTCAACACCCAACTGGACCTGCAGGTGCATCCGCCAGCTCGCCCGCCAGCCAGCTGTGCTGCTGGGGCTGGTTTGAAGGCACAGGCGCATCAGTCACAGAGGCGGTGCACAGCAAGGATGCCTATTTTGCAGGCAGCCTAAGCGCTAAACTGTGCCACTGCTGTGCACCGTTCTCCTCGGTTTTGCTGCCTATACACATGTGGCGTTTTTGGCCCGCTGGCCTGCAGACCGAGCACCCCTATCCCTCTCTGCCGGGAGCCTTGTTTGAAGAGTTCAAGCTGCGGATGGATGTCGCGGAGGCGCTGGGCGCGGCTGGCTACAGGCCCATTGAGGAGGTGAGGGGCTGGGCGCTGCTGAGCAGGTCTCTGCTGGGAGGGGCACATGCCTACATGCCTGCGGCTTACTGTAGGGGTTCAAATCCTGTGGTGGATGGCAGAGCAGGGGCCGGCATGCTGGCTCCCGTGTTCCGTCCAGGCCTGATGTATGTTGCCAACCCGTGGCTGTTGGCCCTGCTTGCCCAAAACAATGCACACTTGCCCTGCTGGCCCCCCGCAGTTCTCTGGACAAGACGAGGACGGCCCTTGGATATACAAACCCTTCAAGGATGAGCCCGACCGCTACGGAGTGGATGGGCCCAACAGGTGAGGTTTTGTTAGAAGGCATTAAATGTTGTTGCTCGTTCCACGAGAAAACGTTTTTTGGTGTGAACGCCGCCACAGCAAGGCTGCACGAGGGCAGGGTCAACAGGGGTGTGCTGCGTGGCTCTTTTCGCGGCTGTTGATTGCCGCACCGGTCTGGGCACTTGGCCCTGGCGCTGCGTGGTAAGCAATTGAGACCTGCTAACGGGTGAAGAGTTTGGCTGCTGGTGTGCATGGCGCCGGCACTGCACGTCTCGTTGTGAGACATTGCAGACTGCTGACCCATCCCCCTTCCACAGGCTGCTCATGCTGGCATTGGAGCAGCCGGCGCTGGGGCCAGACACGTTCGCACGCTTCCCACGCAGCCTGCGGGCGGCGGTGCGAGAGGTGCTGCTCATCGCCGCTCATGGCAAGGGCATACAGGTGGGCTGCTGGGGCACTGGAGTGTGGGGGGCCTTTTACACGTGCTGTTGTTGCGCCACGCGGTAGCTGATGAGCTGCGGCTGTATCCAGCTGTAGCTGATCCCGGGCTGGCAGCTTGTTATGATAATGATACATGCACGCCTGTGTGTGTGCTTGCTTGAACCTGCTGCCCACCCATGACTCCCCGCTTGGCCGCCCTCCACCTGCAGGTGGGGGAGCTGCAGACAGAGCAGCTGGCCTCTCTGATTGCGTGGCGGCGCCAGCAGCTGTACGCACGCTGCGAAGCCATGTCGCAGCAGCCGCGCGGCTTGTTGAAGCATCCAGAGCGCGACGACAGCTTTCAAGTCCTGTTTTGGGCGCAGCAGCGCGACTGGGCGCCCAAGCGCATCCGGCAGGCGGAGGAGGCTGTTGAGCCCGGCCCTTCCAGCCTTGCGGCCAGGCTGCGGGCGGCTCTGCGTGCAGCGGATGGCATGGCGGCAGCGGGCGGCTCTGGTGCCGGGCAGCTGGTGGCCGGCGGCGCAGCAGCGGGCGGCTCCGGTGCCGGGCAGCTGGTGGCCGGCGGCGCAGCAGCTGGCGGCCTGGCAGCTGGCGGCGGCGCGGCAGGCGCTCTGGCCCCTGAGACGCTGCAGATGCTGTCTGCCGAGGAGATCGAGCTGCTGGAGTCTGACCCCCTGAACCCCGCTGCCGTGCCAGAGCGGGTGGCGGAGCGGCGCGGCAAGCGCCAGCGGGCGGGCACGCTGCGCCTGACCCCCGGCGACTCCATCGGCCCGGCCACTGACGAGGTGCTGCACCTGGAGCGGTTGGAGCAGCAGCTGGAGGAGCGGCTGTTTGAGGGTGGCATGCCGCGCCCCGAGCTGCCCTCCGAGCCGCACCCGCTGCGCCGCCTGCCGCCGGAGCTGGTGCTGCACATTCTGCAGCTGGCTGCCTACCCGCTGTCTGCCTGGGTTGAGCTTGCTGATTTCCAGCAGGCTGCAGCGGCGGCGCCAGGGCAGGGCCCTAGCGGCGCGCTGGCGCTGCCGGCGCCGGGCGGTGAGGCAGATGAAGAGGCAGACCTGCAGCCAGGCGGCGGCAGCGGCGAGGGGAGCAGCAGCAGTGAGGAGGAGAGCAGCAGCAGCGAGGAGCATGGCAGCAGCAGCGAGGAGAGCAGCAGTGGCGAGGACAATGGCAGCATTGAGGGCGGCAGCAGTGAGGAGAGCAGCGGCGGTGAGGGCGATAGCAGCGGCGAGCCGAGCAGCACCAGTGAGGAGAGCAGCAGTGGAGAGAGCAGCAAGAGAGAGAGCAGCAGCAGCGAAGACGACACCAACGGAGATGGCAGCAGCAGCAGCGACGACAACAGCAGCAGCAGTGAGGAGAGCAGCAGCGGCGAGGACGACAGCAGCAGCGAGGATGAACAGAATGATGGAACAGCACGTGTCTTGCAGTTTTGAAAATGCACATGTCCTTGATGAGCACAGGAAACAATGTTACCTTGAGATAGGGTTGTTTGAGTGAAAGGCATGCAAGCTTGCCTTGGTGGAAGTTTCGATTCACAGCACCTGATCTTGTAAGGCCGGCACGGCCGCGAATGGGAGTGCCACATCGGCGGCGGGAAGCCCTGCCTCTGCGCATGAGCAATCGTAGGCGCATCGATTAGCTTTACTGAGCGCACCCCGCTAGGCAGCGCGCCCAACAGGGCTCCACTCCGCACGGCTCGAATGCTGACCGGCCGCCGCGGCTGCTGGAGGCTGCTGGGTCTGCTGGGTCTGCTTCTGTGCGGCGCTGGATCACTAGTTGGCGCGCGTTCAGATCCGCAGCGGCGCGCCTCTGGCCATGGCGGCGGCCCGGCGGGAGCGGCGGCGGCGGCGGCCGGAAGTGCACGGGCCGGGTTCCCGCTCTCCTCCTTCACATGCTCCAGCGAGCGCAATATCAAGGCTCGTGTGTGCTTCCTGGAGAACATCTTCATCTACCAGGGCCAAGTGTGGTTCGTCGCAGGTGGGCTGCTTTCTGGGCCCCGCCCGGTTTGAGTGGCACTGCACACCACTGCTCCGCGCCCTACCCACTCCCTGCACTGTCGTCCCTTTTTCCCGCAGCCAATGCCAGCGCCACGGTGCCACGCATGCGTGCCACCTACTGGCGGTTTGGCGACGACCGCCTCGACTGGCTGCAGCCCAGAGTCGTCACACCTAGCACCCTGCCAGCGGGTGCTGAGGCGGCAGAGGTGATGGACTTGAGCGGACCAGGGCAGGAGGTCCATTTGTGGAGCACGCTGAGCGTGTTAAACTATGGTGAGCGGGTGCAGGCGCCTGTTGATGGCGGGAGGGCAGATTTTGATGAGGCAAGGACCTGGTGTGGCCATTGCAGCTGCTACAGCGTCTCCGGGACATGTGACTGCATCTCCATGTGCCCTCACGCTGCTGCCCATATCTCTCGCTTTTCAGGCCACTTCATGGGCGAATTCTATCCCTCCCTGCACGCCACGCTGTGCCGGTACCTGGGCCGCTGCACCGCCGACAATGTGACCGGCCTGCACATCTTCGAGTTGTTCCCGCCGCCACAAGAGCTGCTGGCACAGCAGGCGCAGCAGGCGCAGCAGAAGGCGCAGCAGCAGGCGCAGCAGCAAAAAGGGCAGGCAGGCGCCGGCTCCGTAGCTCCTCCCCGCCTGCAGTGGCCGTCCTGGATGGACGCAGCCACGGCCTGTTTTGCAGAGCAGCCCAAGACGTTTGTTGGCGATCCGGCGACTGCCAGCAAGCTTGTGCGCATCCGGCGAGCGCTGGTGGGCGTGGGCGCTGAGTGCCGGGCCCACCTGTTCTGCAACGGGGATGCACGGTAAGTGTGATGGGTGCTAAAATGCGGCTAGCGCTGCCTGCAGCATTGTTGCATGGCAGCACCGTCAGAACATTGCTGCTCATGAATTGCTTGCAAGCACAGCTCACGAATTGCTTGCAAGCACAGCACTTGTCACAGCTCCAAGCACAGTCAACCTGCACCGCAGCCACCTGACTCCTCTAACCCCTGTCGGTTGCCTGCAGGGGCCTGCAACCCATCAGCGCAGATCTTGTACGCTCCTACCGGGCTCGCATGGCTGCCTGCCTGGGCTTCTCAGCTGAAGCAGTGGCTTTCTTGGGCAGCAGCTTAACACCTCCACCAACACACCCGCAGCCACCTGCGCTGCCTGCCCCCCAGCCAGGCCGGCTGCGCATGCTGCTAGTCAACCGCCGCTACTCAGCAGGGCGCTCCATTCTGAACATTGATGACGTGCACGAGGCGCTGCAGCGGCGGTTTGGCGCCATTGCCGAGGTGCAGCTGCGGCAGATGGAGGGCTTGTCGCTCAGGTGCGCTGCAGTTCATACCCAGCGTGGCGTGCTTCTTTGAGCAAGGTCAGGTGTGCATGGGCCAGATGGCATGTGTTCTTCAGTGGCTTGGTTTTGAGCAGATCAGCACTCCGCATATGCCTGGTTATCCTCCGTGCAGGGAGCAGGCGTGGCTGTGGAACAATGCTAGGTGAGCAAAGGCAGGGCCCTGTGGCTTGGCTGGTCAGGCGATGCGGCGTTCATTGCAACGGCAGTGGCGTCTTCATGCCGAAACTTTCATTCGCTCTGCCTACCTCTTACTCACGCAGCATTGCCATACACATGCACGGCGCCTCGCTGGGCAACTATTTTTTCTTGCCAAGGAATGCCGTGGCTGTCCAGGTATGTTTGATAGCGTAAAATTAGGCTGGTGCCCGGCTCGTTCCATCCATCACCTGCCACACAATGTGCCTGCGTATCTGGTTGCATTGTTACACCGTGCTTGCGCAAGCAGAGGCAGCTCAGCGCTGCCACACGCAATCGAGTGCTGCCTGCCTGCATTGTCCCATTCCGCACACCCTTTCTGCCCCCTGCCCCCTGCCTGCCCGCAGATTGTGAGCCGGCCGGGCAACGCATCCACCGGCAACGACCAAATGCAGTACACCGAGCAGCTCGAGCGCGATCTGCGGCCAGCCACCGGCCTGCACTCACTGTCCTACCAGGTGCCAGCCATGAGCTTCACACGGCTGCGGGCGGAAGCTGTGGTGGCCCAGCGGGAGTGGCAGGGGCTGACTGCCGAACAGAAGGTGAGTAGTTGGAGCTGCCCGTGCAAGAGGTATTGCGGGGTCTTCCCAGAGGTAAAGCGGGCACGCCACAGTGACTCACCCTCACATGCTCAAACCACCGTGGCCCCCCAGCTGCAACGGAATTCCCCTGCACTCTCTCCCCTCTGCCCTTCAGGTCCTGATCCTTGAGCAGGGCGAGTGCGGGCACCTGGGAGACCCGGGGCTGGTGCAGCACTGCCTGCGGCACTGGCTCACCATGGGGCTGGACGTCGTGCTGTCCATCCCACAGCTGCTGCAAACCGTGGACCAGGCGGTAGAGCAGCTGTTTGCGCAGCAGCGTGTGCCGCTGCCGCCGCGGGATGCCAGCGGCGCGTTCATTGCAGCAGATGGCAGCGGCGGCAGTGACAGAAAAGATGGCAGTGATGAAGGGGGCAGCAACACTCCACCCAGCAGCAGCAGCAGCAGCAGCAGCAGCAGCACAATGGCCGACTGTGCCGCGCAGCGGCCAAGCAGCGCAGCAGGCCAGGCACTGTGGCTGGTGCCACCCTTGTGCCTGCTTCTGGCATTAGGTGCGGTCCTTCGGCGGCCCCCACGGCCCCACCGCCATGGTCTGTAGCTATCAGATGTTTGTTTTATTTCATTTCCATCCATGGCTACACTGTCAACTCGGATATGTAAATGTTGTTTATTGTCGCAACATCACGAGGTGCAAGAAGCGGCGGACGCATGCGCCCGCCCGCCCCTCCAGCATGCTCCCTGCCAATTTTTACGCTGATTGCTGCGATCCACTGAGTACCAAACGGATTTACTGAGTAATTTTGCGGCTGCCTTGCAGCCAGATCTGCTGCTTTGGCAGCTTTGGCCTGCAGACACTGTCGAGTCTGCCGCCAGGCGCTGCCGCTGCTTCGAGGCTTCGGCGCCGCCGCCTGGCGGCCGCATTAGCGCCCTACCCAAACGCATGTCAACTTCCAGGCAGGACATCGAAGCAAGTATCTGGCCTGCGACAGCCTAAACCCGAAAGGCGACTATTGCCCGGCTCCCGACCCCGCGGTGGCCGCGCCTGCGGCCGTCTAAGCACCTGCCGAGGCGGTCGCCCTTGCTTGCGGAACCACGCGAAGGGGTACGGCCGTGTCGCGAGCAGGGTGTTGCTCGCCGCCGCCGCTGCTCCGTCGTTGCTGCCGCTTGGCCGCCACCACCGCCGGTGCTTAATCAATCAACTCTCCGGCCTGCTCCCTTCGCTTGCCGTAGCATGCGGCTGCTGGCTGCTTTGACGGTACTCTTTGCATGTGCTGCTCTACCTGCGGTGGCCTCACGGCTGCTGCTGGAGGAAGCGCCGGCACGGCCTGTCCTGCGGGTGGGGTGGGCTTTGGCGCCGAGCCACGTCCGCCCATGAGCAGCCTGGAAAATGGCGAGCCAAAAGGTGGGTTGTGCACTGGTCATTTGCAGGAGCACCAGAATTGCTCGCCGCTGCAGCTGGCCTGGAGGCAGCACACTCTGTGCGCCGCCGCCGTGAGTGCCCTCAATGGTCAACGGTGACGCTGTGTGCTCTGCCTTGAAGGTTTCGAGGGCCAGCTCATCACAGCGCTGGCCAAACGGGCTGGGTATGACCTGCAGGTAAACCAAACCTGGCTCCAGCATGGGAGCTATGGCTCTGTGGTTGGTGCCTTCCTTTTCAGGCTTGCGCCTTGGCTCGAGGGAGCATGCACGGCTTGCCTACCCCCGCCTGCTGCCGCAGATCGTTCCGCTGGCCTCTCCCGAGGAGCGCATTGCGGCCCTGCTGGATGGACGGGTGGATGCGGTGATACACAGTGAGTAGGGAGCGCCTTACATTTGCTGATCTGGTTGAATGGCCATAGCAGCAGCCTGTGAGGCACCCTAGCCTTGTCACTCTCGCTGCGTCTCCCCCAACCAACCCTTGCAGGCTTCACCGTGACAGCGGAGCGCAGCAGGCTGGTGCAGTTCATCTTCCCAAGCTACTACAGCTCGGGAGCTGCGGTGTTTGCACCGGGCGGTGCAATCGAGGGCGTGAGCAGCTGGCACGATCTCAGCGGCAAGACCCTGTCGGCGGTGGAAGGCAACTATGTGGTTGACGCCGCCCCGGAAACGCCGGCGCTGCAGAACGTCACGTTTGTGCTGGCGGCGACCATTGAAGGTGGGGAAAATGGTCTGCACCCAGCCGGCATGCTGACAGTACAGTTCCGGCAGGCACTCAATCGTTGCGCCCCTGTGCCACCTGCCCTGCAGAAGCGGCTGCTCTCGTCTCTGCCGGCGAGGCTGATGGATACCTCGAGTGAGCGTTGCATGCTTCTCAGCACGGTTCTTAGCAGTTTATTCTGCGGCTGCCAGTGCTTCCTGCCGCTTGCCCAACCTGCATGCGCCTGGCAGCAGATGCCAGCTCAGCATGCCCACTCCACGACCGCATCTGTCCCATTTTCATTTCCCCTGCAGCGACTCATCGAGCCTCTTCTCAGCACCCAACTTGACCATCGTCTCAAAGCTGCAGCCCATCTTGCGTCTACCTATTTCTATTGCCGTCAAACTGGAAAATGACGGGCTGGCACAAAAGTGAGTGACGAGGGGCACGCGGATGCTGTGTAGCTGTGCTAACGGAGAGGGCCTCTGCATGCGGCTTGGCATGATTGGTGGGTGCAACCGGTTGCCCAGGGCGTTGCTGCTTCCGCCGGATGCCGACAAGCATTCCGCGATGCAACACGTTCCTGTTGCCACGCTGCGCAGCCTGAGCAAGGCGCTGCTGTCCCTGATGGAGGGCGGGCCCAATGCACCCATCCTGTCCATGGAAAAAGAGGTGGGCGCAGGGCTTGAGTGGGCACCAGCCTGGCTGGGCGGCTGTGCAGTATAGTCAGGGACAGCGTATGCTAGACAGAAACCGTGGCTCCGTCCTCCGGCCCACACACATGCCAACGCGCTGCTGTGTCTGCTGTCCACCCCGCTGTTGTTGCCCCTGCCAGACATTCGTTGCGGCGGGCGCGCCTCCGAACCCCGACCTGGCTGCACTTGTGGCCAACGCAACCCCGGGCAACAGCACGCTGTACCCTGCAAGTGCGTTTTGTGGTGTTGTGCCTGGAGCTGTGCTGCCTGGCGCATGCAGAAGCAGCATGGTTTGAACGGAAATGTGCACTGCTGCAGGGCATTGCTCAGCCGCAGGGACTGGTCCAACCCTGAGCTAAAACTGTTGAACGTCTGCCCGCCTTTTGCAGAGGATTTGGAGTGCTGGCCGGCGCCCTCCGACTCCATTTTCCTGCCCGCCGATGCCTACCAGGCTGTTCAAACCTGGGAAGGTGAGTGGGCTGTACATGACTGTGCGTATCATGAGACTACTAGGCAGCTCGGCATGCCTGGCTGCACTGGCTGCGATGACATTGCCCTTGCCCGCTTGCTCCCTCTGCCTGCAGTGGCGGGGTTTACAAACTACAGCTGCGACGCCCAAACGGGCGACTACAAGCTGATCGGCTGGCTGATGAATGGCACAGACATGCAGACCGGCAAGCACGCAGGTGCGCCTTTAGATGCCGACCTAGCGCCTTTGCCCTGCCTCTGCAGTGACATGCTGCTTGTTTCACAAGCCACTGCTGTCCGACCTCACCTGGAGGGATTTCTCCTTCCCTTGCTGCTTGCCGGCAGGCTATGCTTACACTGCAACTGGCATCAGCGGCACGCACGTGCCCACACATGTCGCCACGGATGCCAGCAACAGCACTGTGCTGGGGTCAGTGTCCGTCGTTCGTGAGGCAGGCACTGCCGACATGCCCAGGTGGTATTGCAGGTCTTCGCCACTGTGAACGTTTCGTGGCTCGCCTTCTGCTGTTACGGTAGCGTGCCACATCCAAACAGCCTCAATACTTCTTTCAGAACCTTGAATTGACATCAGTCCGGACCGGTCCATTGTGGCCGTCCCTCGGCTGCCTGCAGCCCCGTGAATCCCGCCACAGACGTCCTTTGGATGCGGCGTGCTGCGCACGATCAGACGGGGCTGTTTGCCAGCCCCAAGGTTCTGTTCATCTCGAGGACCGACACGCAAGGTACGGTGCGACACAAGCAGCAGGATTCAACAACAGGTTGATTGACAAAGGCTGCCAGACTTCGTGTCAGTTGCCAACAGTCGCTGACAAGGCACTGCCGGTGCCCATCTGGCTGCCGCAGGCGGAGAGCTCCCGCCTGCCACTGGCCCCTGCAAAGAGGGAGATCCAATAATCTCTGTGGTGCGCAAGGGGCTGCTGCCTGCCCTGCTCATATGACGCCCTCCTCATGCTGTGTGCATGTTTGCAAGGGCGCCTTCCCACTTGTCACTAAGCACTCCAGCTCCCTACTTGCACACTTGCGCTGCAGCCCACTACAGCCGTGCTTACTTTCTACGCGTGCCGCGAGTCTTGAGCCACTGGAGGTGCGATGCAGTGGTACGCCTGCAACTCTGCTTCCATCTAACATGGATAAAATAACGCCTGCCCACCACCAACAACCCTTTCAACCCTTTGCTGCCACCCAGCTCACTATCATGGTCTATTCTTTTCTGACACAGCACCGCATGCCAGCCACACCAGCTAACAGCCATGCCTACGTGTTCATGCTTGTCTCTCTGCTGTCTAAGTTAATGTGCAACGGTCAGGGAGCTCCTCAATTCAAAGCGGAATCAGGAGCAAGCGTGAAGGATGGCAAAGCCGATACCGACACATTTTTGCAGCAAAGCTCAATAAGAATGCATTGAATGCTCTCTTTGCTTGCTGTCTGCAGCGCACACTCGGTTTGCCTTGGCTGCCCACGGCCGCCCACGCTGCCGCCGCCGCCGCCTGCTGTCGACCCTAAATGCGCGTTTGTCCTGAGTGTCCATCGATTCGCTGCGCCTTACTGATCGCCACGCAAAGCCTCCCAGGGCCCGCAGAAACGCCCCGCACCAAAGTCTGCCCGCGCCCGCTCCGTAGCTAGCTCCAGATCCGGCCTGCAGCACGCTGAGGCGCAATGCTGGCGGTTTCAAGGCAGCAGCTGGGCAGCAAAGCGACCCCCGCCCTGGCAGCGGCGCTGCAGGCGCGAGAGCTGAGCAGCAGCGCCTCCCGCCTCGATAATCGCGACCGGCACGACAAGGAGACCATCGATTTCGGTGAGCCGGGCCGGCCGGCGCCAGGTCCTGTGCCTCTGCCGCTGCCGCCACCGCCTGCTTGTCGCTGCTGCCCTGGCTGCCGCTCACATCCCGTCCCTTCCCCCGTGCGGCAGGCTTCCAGCATGTGCCGCGGGACGAGAAGCAGACGCTGGTGGGCCAGGTGTTCAGCAGCGTGGCAGGCAGCTATGACATCATGAACGACCTGATGAGTGGTGGGTGGCGCCCGGCTGTGGCACTGTGTTTGCAAATTCCGTGCGTTTGTCAATCGAACTACTTCAATGTTCAGGTAGGCTGATGCCTGGTGGCCAGCAGTTTCCAAATCAAAGATGCTGCCACCCACTTGCCACTATTGTGCCACTCTCTTGCCCAGGCGGCATGCACCGGCTGTGGAAGGACCGGCTGGTGGAGAAGCTGCGGCCGCGGCCCGGCCAGAAGCACCTGGGTGGGTGGTTGGATCAACCAAGAGCTGCTGGATTGCTGACGTAATAACACTGCTGCTCGCTGCAGATGCTCTTGGCCGTTTCCCTACCGCTGCTGCCTGCCGGCGTTTGCATATCATCACGTCCAGCCCTGCCCCTGGCCTGCCCACCCTTCTCTGCAAAGCAGACGTGGCGGGCGGCACTGGCGACGTGGCCTTCCGAGTCCTCGATGCCATGCGCAGCGGGCAGTACGCCAGCAGCAGCAGCGGCAGCTGGGCCGCTGGCGGCGGCGCCAGCAGCAGCGGCGCTGCCGCAGCGCAGCCCGGGGCTGCAGAGGCTGCGGCGGCCAGCGGAGCGGCAGCGGCACCCACGCTTCCATCAGTCACGGTCTGCGACATCAATGCAGCCATGCTGGCAGAGGGCCGGAAGAAGGCAGAGGGACGGGGCATTGGCCCGGAGAGCATGCAGTGGGTGGAGGGCAATGCTGAGGCGCTGCCCTTTGAGTCGGGCATATTTGACTCGTACACCATCGCATTTGGCATTCGCAACGTGACGGACCGAGCAGCGGCGCTGCGCGAGGCGCACCGGTGCGGCTGGGGTTGGTTGGAATGGCGTGGTGGCAGGGCGGGGTTTGGTGCATGGGGCAGCTGCGGCAGGCGTGCTGTTGCCCGCTGCTCTGGGATGCAGCTCAACCGGCTGCAAGTTGCTCCTTATGCTGCACAGGGCCATTCATCGACTGCCCAAGGCCATGACTGACTGCGCCTTCTCCCTCACCTGTGCAGCGTGCTGCGCCCCGGCGGCCGCTTCCTGTGCCTGGAGTTCTCAAAGGTGAGGTGGGCGGGTTTGTGGCATCTGCTGTTGTAGCTTTGCAGGACAGAACATGTGCAGGTCATAACATGGCATTGTGACTGTCCCCTGCCGCTTCTACAGGTGGTGGTGCCGGGCATGCAGCAGCTGTACGACCTCTACTCGTTCAACGTCATCCCCCAGATTGGGCGGTGCGTGGATGGGGGGCTGGGACGCCTGGAGAGTTGCACGCTGCAATTTGGCTTTTCTCGCAAAGGAGCATGTCTGCTGCGAACTAGGTCGTGTGAATTGCAGTCGTTGTGCCGTGAGCTGTGCTGCCAAACGCAAGCTCAGCGGCGTGCTGCTCATGCATACGGGCCCTCCCCTCCCTGCACCCACTGCAGGGTGGTGGCCAACGACGCCGCCAGCTACCAGTACCTGGTGGAAAGCATCCGCATGTTCCCCGACCAGGAGACGTGGGCGGGGGTGAGTACTGCTGTGCTTTTCTGGGCATGTTGGGCCGGGGCACCCGCATGCTGTGTGGAAAATGCGCAGATGGAGTGTTATAGCACACAAAGCCTGCGCTGTGGGCGACGACTGGCGCCGTGCAATTTTACACTACGCTGCCTGCTGTTGTGCCGCAGATGATCGAGGCTGCGGGATTCCGGGGCGTGGACTACGAGAACCTGACCTTTGGTGTGGTGGCCATCCACTCCGGCTTCAAGCTGGCCTGAGCTGACCTGGGCTGGGGCTGGCGTGGTGGGCATATGCTCCAGGTTGAAGCTGGCCTGAGCTCGCCTGAGCTCTGCTGCCTGTTGGCTCCGTGCAAACACACCGGCCGGCCTGGCTCCCGGCCTGCTGCGTAGCCCTCGCACATGTATTCCCCCTATTCTTTCATCAACTTGCGATCAACACTGCATGTAATCTTCATACCATGAGTGAGAAGGCAGGGCCACCGCTGCTCAGTCACGATCGCTGCCCCCGCTGCCGCCCGCACCGCCGCCACCGCCGCCACTGCGGTTGCCCTGCCGCTTAGTGCCTTGTTTCTGCGCCACCCGCGGCCGTTCACCCTCCTCCCGCCCGCCGGCGGCCCAGTCGGGCGCCACCTGCAATGATTGCATCATGGCGGATTTGATTGAGGAAAGGACGCTGCGAAGGAGCGCATGCCACACCTCCTGCTTCCAGCCTGCAGCCTCCAGCCTGCTGCAACCAGCGTGCGGCCTGCAGCCTGCCTGCAACTCGATGCCTGCGTTCTCACCCGCTTGTCATAGCGATAGTTGTAAAACAGCTCCTCGCCCTGGCGGATCTCACGATTGGCCACAATGGCCACGCGGTGATCACCGTCCACCATCAGAATCCTGCATGGCGGCAGCAAACAGAGTATACTCGCAGGTCACAGCCTTGCAAAGGCCGAAAGGTACAACATCATCACTGTCTGCATTTGCATACACATTGCACAGCATCGCCAAAACCAATGTAAAACACGGCTGCATGAAAGCAGCAGCAGCAGCAACCCCAGCAAGCTCACTCGGCGCGGCAGTTGGCGCTGGTGGAGTGGTTTGCAAAGCGCAGCGTGTTGCCCTGCTGCCGCGCGTCAATCACCCACTCCAGGCTGCACAGCAGGGCAGGGTAGGTGGAGGCGGGTGAGGCGGAGGGTGACACGGGCAGGAACATGCTGGAAACCAAAGCCAACACTGCATGACATACATCAATGTCCAGCGCTTGATTGTGAGTTGCCATCTTGGCTGTGAGAATGTGCGCAACACCCTTGCAAACTTCCACACCATGAACACTGGTTAAGGTGCCTCACTTGAGGTTGAAGAGGTAGGAGTTGTCGTCTCGGTCGTACACAGTGCCCCGGCGGTCTGCCTCCTCGTGATTGATCAGCTCGCCGCAGTACTCGCCCTGCAAAAAATGAAAACCAAGAATTGATTGGTGCCAGTGAAACAGCGCTGAGGGCAGCGCCCGTCCGCCTACTCGTGGTTGATCAGCTCGCCGCAGTACTTGCCCTGTGGTTCAGTTTTAGCAAGAGCAGCAATAGTTTAGCTTCTGCTGAAAACGGCACGAACCTGCCTTATCATGATTGCTGAGCACCAGAGAGTGCATGCCAGCCCGCTGCCATCCAAGCCCTCGATCACGTACCAGCCCCCACCATACCTCAACCTGCTCACCACAAACTTGCCCTTGCCCGCCGGCTGCTGCAACACCCAATCGTTAATTTCCTACCTGCCCGCATCGCGCCCACACCACTCCCCACCATCCCTCAACCTGCTCACCACAAACTCGTCCTTGCCCGCCGGCTGCTGCAGGAACGCGCCCCAGCCCTGGATGTCGCTCAGCCCCATCAGCACCCGCTTCTTCTGGCCCAGCCTGGAGAATGGTGGGGCGCAGTAGGCTAGCATACATACAGCCTGTGACATGTGCCTGCCTGTACTGCAGTGTGCAGATCTAGTGCAGGTCTGAACATGCACGCTGCGCCTGCTGCTGTAGGCACCCCTGCCTACCCCACTTCCCCAGCCCGCCCACCCACCTGAGCCGGAAGTTGTGGCACTGCATGCCCTCCTGGTGCTCCCCCATGATGGTGGGCTTGCACATCTGCAGGCAGGAACGAGGAGAGCAGCAGGAGAAGCCACAATCAGCCAAGCCAGTCTCGGTTGGGGCAGCCCATTACCCCCGAACGAGCCAGCCCATTGCAAGGCCAGCAGGGGCCAAGCGCGGGTTGGATGCAACAGCTGCAGGCAAAACCAAGGGCAGATGTCCTTGCCTTGCACAGGTCTGGGTCGCACTCGCGCCCCGCCGCCAGGCAGGGGCACAGCTTGCTGGCGCAGCGCCGGCCCACCTACAAGCGATCGGGAGCAGACAACAACAGCTGAAGCTGGGGGCTGCCCCGACAGGCCGCAAATGAAACGAGCAATAGAATGTGTGTATACTGACACCATTGCTGCCTCCCACTGCACGATGCTGTTCCTCACCGATTTGCACACGCAGCCGGGGAAGCGGTTGCCGCACTTGGCGGGGTCACAGCCACAGAACTGCAAGGTACGGGTTAAAGGAGAGGTGGGCCATGGTCGGAAAAAGCAGATGGTGCAGCAATTGCAAAATAGGCCGGTACGTTGCGCATGCAACGGGCCGCCTGCTGTTCTGCTGCACAAATTAGTGCGTCACCAGCACGCCACACCCAGCACACAGACCACCTGCCTTTTCGCAGAAGTTGGCGTCTTTTGTGCAGGGGCAGTCGGAGCGGCACACGCCGGTGCAGCCGCAGGGGAAGTACTGGGGCCACATCTGCAGGCCAGCGGGAGGTTGGATACGCAAACAAGGCATGGGCCAGACTGCCGATAGTATCAAGCAAGCTTGAAACCCTTCCACTGCCGCCTGTGATGCATATGGAAATGCCGACCAACCTGGTCTGTGCGCCGCTTTGCGCGCTCAGCCACAGCTGGCGGGCGCTTGAACTGCGTCTTGGCCTGCGGCAGGAAAGCCGAATGTTCACTCAATGCCTTTTCCCCCTGCACACGCAGTTCAGTCAGCAGCTGCACGGCCCGTTGTTTCAGGCACCTGCTCACTTGCATACACAGGTGCGGACAGGCATTCACCTCCAGGCACTGCAAGTCCACTGCTCCCCGCACCTGCTTGCGCCCCTTGCCGCGCCGCTGCTGCCCCTCCTCCCCAACCTGGCCCTCTGCGCCCAGCTCGCCACTGGGCCCTGCCAGCTCCTGCATCCGCTCGTGCACCTGCCGGCACGTGCGGCTGCCCACCAGGGTGGCGATCTTGCAGGGCTCACGCCCCCAAACCTGCGCAAAGGAGTACATGCACGTCAGTTCCAGAGGCTAGGGCTATATCTCAGCAGCGAAGAGCGCCTAAAGTTCAAACGTTCAGCAGCGCAGGCCGCTCTCCGTGAATGCAATTGCCGACCCAGTGCCGACCCAGTGCGCTGCATTCTCACCTCCAGCCCCTGCTGCAGCAGCGCATCCTCCCAAGCGCTCCACGGCTGGCTAGCAGCATCGGCCGCCCCGCCTGCCCCAGTTGGCTCAGTGTCGCTACTATCAAGCAGCGCTATCACTGCAGTGCCAAGAGGAGGCAAGGGCAGGCCATCCTTTTGCTGCTGGTTCGCGTGAGGCTACTGCATTTGGCCCCCCAGTGCAGACACGTCAAGGTCCCATGCAGTCGAGCAACACCAAAAATCGCCAAACCGCTGTCTCCTCACCCTCCTCTTGCTCCCGGGCCGCTCCAGAGCTGCTGGCCACGCCGCCGCTACCGCTGCCTGCACTGCCGCCGCTGCGCCGCCGCCTGAGCGGCACATTTGCTGCTGCTGCTACTGCCGCCGCTGCCGCGGCTCCTGCGGACGGCTGCTGCACAGCCGGGGGGCCGCCGTCCTGTTGGAGAGGCAGCTTGCTGGGTGGAGACGTGACCTCTTGCTCTGGCGCTCGCTGCAGCGGCGACTGGTCCCCAGCCTGCTGCCCTCCAGCAGCCAGCCTGCTCCGCCCTTGCATCCCAGCCTGCCGCGGCCGCGGCTGCTGCCGCTGCCAGCCGCCTCCGCCAGGCGAGGACCCCAGTGACAGAGCGTCGGGCTCATCTGCGTCCAGCTGCTGCCGATGCAGCTGCTGGTGCAGCGGCTCCTGCTGCTGCGCTTGCTGCACTTGCGGTGCTTGCTGCTGCGCTTGCTGCTGCTCCTGCTGTTGCTGCTGCTGCTGGCCTCCTGCCGCTTGCTGCTCTGCAGCCTGGCCGGGCTGCAGCAGGTAGCATTCCCTGCCGCACGGCTGGTTGCCCACTGGTTTTGGCTCGCCCACCCGCCGCGGCTCCTCATGCGCGTGCATGGGACCCAGCACAGGCCGCACATGGCCGCCCCGGTGGATGCGGCAGGCAAACGTGCGGCACATGCGGCACCAGCTGCTGTGCATATCTTCGTCCAGCAGCGACAGGCTGCGCCGAGGGGAGGGAGGGGGCACGCTTGAAAGGACATGTGGGCAGGGAAGCTTAGGTTCATGCCTAATGCTGCCATATCACCAGGCACCCTCGACCTTTTGCAGTATGATGTGCAACATGCTATCCCATCAAAAGCCGGCAACCTCCCCCTGCTGCCACTCACTCCTGCTTGCTCTCCCAGCCCGCCGGCTGCTGTTGGAGCATGCCCGCTGCCTCCACCGCCAGCACCGCTGCCCGCTGCTCCAAGGCGGTGGCTGAGATGTGCAGCCGCTCGTGCAGCGTGTCGAACACAGCAGGGCCTGCAAGCAAGACAATGGCAGACAGGATCAGTATGCGCATGGTTGGCTGTATGAAGCATCAAGCATAGCAAGCGTGCCTGCAGGCCGTGCATGTATCACAGCGGGAAGGCAAACAGCAGAGCATGCTCGCCATGTGAATTATGAATTATGGCCAGCCAACTTGCCTGTGCCGAACTGTGCCACCACCCCCCGCAGGATGTGGTCATACTTGTCTCGGTGCCTGCCCAGCAGCTCGCGCTGCTCCAGCTGCACGCATCATAGGCAGGCAGGCAGGCAGGAGCAGGGTTGTTTGCGGGCTGGCATGCAGCGCAAGGGCGGAAGTCGCCAGCTGACTAATGCACCTGCCTTCCATAAACCTCCTTAGGAGCGCTCGGTGCGTTAGGGCAGGCAGGGCAGCCAAGCCGTTCCCACAGTAGCAAGGCGCGTGCCGTTTGTTTTCCGCCCACCCCAGGCACCCACGGGCCCGACCTGCGCATCGCCATCCGCCTCATCGTCGCTGACTGGCACCGTCTCGCCCTTCTCATCTGCAGCAGGCGGGTGATGGTGCGTGAAAGTTGTGCCCCAATGTCTCAACCCTCTGGGTGTGTATGCTACTTGCAGATGGCGGCCCGCAGCCCGGACACGTGTCCCAGTCTCGAAAAACAAGGCAGAAGCACACCCCGCCACTGCATCATTGTGGCCGACCCACACACCCCGCCCTTACCCACCCGTGTAGAACTGGCGCTTGCCGGTCTCCAGGCTGAGCACGTTGCGCCTCAGCCAGCTCCAGGCTTTGTAGAATGGCACGCCTGGCAGCGTGGGCAGCACCAGCGCCTGGGGAAGGGCGGGCAGAGACATGTGGACACGTGAAGGTCCAGAGGGCAGGCGTCCGGCACTTGGGAGGTTGGGCGGGCAGTCGGTTTCCTAGGGCAGGCTGCATGCCTGACAGCATGCTAGAAGAACGCTGATTGGGCTGGAGGCTGCAGGCCTGCATCGCTACTCAGACAAAATGCACCACAGCTGCACCCGCAGACCCCCGCCTGCACAGCCACCCGCCATGCAGCCTCTCTTAACTGGCCCACCTGCAGCAGCTCAGGCTTGCCACCCACGATGTTCTGTGCCCCTCGCGCTGTGGCCAGCGGCAGCGCCGGTACCGGCCGCTGGCTGGATGCATTTGCAGGGGTGGCTGCACTCTGCAGGCGGCCACGACCCCCTGCCGCCGCAGCTGCTGCTGCTGGTGCTGCTGTTGGCTGCCAGTGGGCAGGGCCATCCACGTCCATTGGGTCGTCTAGCTGCTCTGCATCAGAGGCAGCCTCCATGTCAGAGCCAGCATCGCCAGCCACACCCTGCTGCTGCGCATGGCCTGGCATTTGCTGCCGGGAGGCGGGCCCCGCCAGTGACGCCTCGCCTGCTGCGTCATGCTGCCCCTGCCGCCGCCGCTGCTGCTGCCGCTGTGCCTGCAATGATTCCACTTCTGCCCGCGCCTGCTCGAATGGCGCAGCACCAACACCCCGCTGGGAAGCCAGCGGCAGACCCCCGGCTGCCTGCAGCACCACAGCTGTGGGTGCATCCGGTGCCGCCCGCGCGGCCGCGCGCCGAGCCAGAACCAGCCGTCGCCGCTCAGCGCAGCTGGCCAGCTGCTCAGCTGCCCACTGCCGCTGCTGGATGGAGTACTCCTTTCTCAGGGTGGCATACGCCTTGCTGACGCCCTGCTGGATCTCCTGGTCTGCGGGTGATTGAGCGGAAGGGAGAGTGGAAAGGGAGGGAACAACAGGTGTTTCGAGAAGGCTGGAGACAGGTAGCGAGTGACAGGCTGCAACAGCCCACAGCAGCAAAAACACAGTCCTCATCGACTCAAATCAAGCTGCCTAACCCTGGAGCTGGCGCCACACACCAGTCGGCACCTCGCCGCCACTTGCGGCACCGCTGGGGACGGCGGCAGCTGCTGCGCCGGCAGGAACATCAGCGCTCCATGCCGCCAGCCCAGCCGCGTCTGTATGTCCGTGCGATATCCCTGGCCGCTCCCCCGGCTCATCTTCGCTGCCTGAGCTGGCCGGCATGCCGAGGAGGGCAGGAGGCTGAGCACAGTGGCGGCGCGGCGGTGGCGGCGGCAGGCGGGGCAGTGCGCCTTGGGAGGGTAGAAGTGGGATCAAGCGATTGATCGGCTCTGCTTCACTAGAATGGGGAGCCCCAAGCAGCCGAAAGCAGCAGGAAACGAGCGGCGCGAAGTTGAGTTTAGAGTTTAGAAGCGCCAAGGCGCTCTGATTCCTATGGGCTTGATCGCCGAATGGCGATGCGCCGGTGCACGCCCGAAACGCGGTCACCAGGGCTTCGCATTTCGACATCTCGCGCGCTGCGGGTTGAGGCGGCCCGATCGGCCTGTGCGCAGATTCGTTGGCGCCTGCATCGTGCCCACTCTTGCTCAGGAGAGCCCGGGCCGCCATCTCGCCCGCTCACGGCCTGCAGCGCACCCCATTGCGGCTGGCTGCTGGCTGCAGGACTGCCTGGTCGCACAGCAAAACGGTGGGGCCATGTGGTTGCACGAGATGCGGCTTGCACGTGCCGCCGCTCGTGTGCTCACTGCTGCCGCCTGCCGCCGCCGCCGCCGCCGCCGCCTGGTTAAGTCGTCCACTTCCGCCCTGCACCCCGATGCTGCAGGCGCCAGGCGCGTTTGTCCTGTAATCGTTTCAGCAGCAAATTAAGAGGCAGCTGTCCCAGGCTGTAGCCATGGGGCTGTACGATGCGCTGCCATCAGCCAAGGATGAGCAGCGGGGCGAGGGCGAGGCTTTAGCCAAGAAAGAGGGCTGGGTGGGCACCGGGCTGTTTGCCCCCGCCAACCTGGCAGCCAAGCGAGCAGGTGAGCAAGTGCAGACTGCCAAGAGCGAGCTGGGAGCTGTCGCTGCAAGACTATACGTTTGCTTGCTCAATGGTAATGCACTGTTGCTGTCAAATCTGAACACATTCCTCGTCGCTGTTTCCGTTCCGCAGCCGCGATGGCGCCGCCGTCCGTGCTGCGTACTGGCAGCGCCGCGGGGCGCGGGCGCGGGCGCGAGGGCCCGCCGCCTGTGGCAATGGGCCGGGGCGGCAGCGGCGGGCGGGGCGGAGCAAAGGGCAGCGGCGACACACTGCTGGCGGCAGCAGCTGGGCAGGATGGCCCCATCACTGTGACCGCCACTGCCGTGCCGGCTGTGGCCGGGATGAGCCTGGGAGAGAACATTGAGTGAGTGGGTGGGTGCGGCTGGTGGGAGGGGGTCAGTTGTGTTGCTGTGCAGGGGGCAGCCACCTGCTCTTTGGGCATCGCGGGTGTTGCAAGCTGCAAACCAGCGCATGACTTGCTGCTCCCACCGATTGTAGCATGCTAGGCATCTGACTTACCTGCGCACAATACTTACCTTTCTTTGCAGGGATGAGTACGATCCAGCCAAGCCAAACGACTATGACGCCGTGCGGCGGGCGCGCGAGCAGCAGCGCAGGTGCGTGGGGGCGTGAGCGGCCGTTGCAGTCACCATGTTGCATGAATGGCACCTGTGGTTGTGTCGTCCGCTCTCTGCAGGTAGCGTCCTGGGTCGCTGCCTTTCTGGGCCGCCTCCAGTGGCCGTTAGGCTTTGCCACTTTGTGTTGCAGGGAGGCTGAGCAGGAGGCTGAGCGCCAGGAGCGGCTACGGGAAGAGCGGGAGCGGCAGGAGGCGCGGAGGGCAGAGGAGGAGGAGCGCATGCGGTGCGTTGTTTATCGCTGCTGCCTGCTGGTGGCTGCTACTCTTACTGCTGCTGCTGCGTCGACGGCGGCTCATGTTTGGTTGATTACTGGCATTGTTGGCAGCCGCTAAACACATAATCGCTGCTGCCACTGCTGGCATCTGGACTGCTGCCATTGGTGGTGTGCTCAATTGGTGTGGCATGGGCGTGCTGTGCTGCCCTGTGCAGGGAGATGCGGGAGCTGGAGGCGCTCGAGCTGCAGCGAATCCTCACAGATGCATAATTACCGAGTCATCTAGTGTCCTGCCTGCATCCAATGTACCACACACCACCCCTGTGCAGGGAGATGCGGGAGCTGGAGGCGCTGGAGCTGCAGCGCTTGGGCGACGCGCCCGCTCAGCAGGGCGCTGCGCCCGCTGCGCCTGGACCGCAGCAGGCCGGCGACGACCAGCGGCGAGCCGCGCTGCAGCTGTCCGGAGAGGAAGCCTGGCGGCGGAGAGGCGGCGTGGCGCCGCCAGCCGACAATGGCTGGGGCCCCGGCGGCGGCCTGGGCAGCGGCGGTGGCCTGGGTAGCGCTGGCGGCCTTGGCAGCGGTGGTGGTGGGCTGGGCCTGGGCGGCGGTGGGGCGCCACCGGCTAGTTCAGGACAGCCCAAGGGCATGTCCCTGGCGCAGGCAAGTTGGGGTGCCTTCCCTGCCTTCCGGTGCTGCTGTGTTGTACCAAGTCACGGGCAGCTTGCGGTCACGGCTGCTGGCTAAACGCCCACTTATATGCACTCCCGTCTATTGTGCCCCTCCAAAGCTAAGCTAGAACGTGTGTGGCGTTCGAGTTGTGGCTACATGCTTCCCATCCCGCCCTTCCCGCCCCGCAGAAGCTGCTTGAGAAGATGGGATGGAAGGAGGGCGAGGGGCTGGGCCGCAACCGACAGGGCATGGCCACGCCCCTCATGATGCAGGTAAGGGGCTGTCGCTGCATGCGATGTGTTGTTGGGGTTAACAGGGCAGGGCGTTGCAATGGCACATTTGGCCAGGGCAGGGTCACGTCGCTCATGATGCAGGTGGGTGGGCCGATCTTCTGCTGTAGTGCTTGAGCTGCTGCAAGTTGAGCAGTAGGAGGTGGACAGGCTGCTCCTGCGTGCCCCAAGTCAACTGAGAGCACCACCCTGCACCGCTGCTCTCCTCCCTTCGCCCCTTGCTGAGCCAGTGCCACACATACCCCACGCCCAACCCTGCGCAGAAAACGGATGTGCGCACGGGCGTGATTGTGAACGCGGCGCCCTCCACCGCCGGGGCAGCAGACCAGCCTGCCAAGCGGCAGCGCACAGCCACCTTCAACCGGCCGCCCACGCGGGTGGTGCTGCTCACAAACATGGTGCGCGCTGTGCTATGTGGTGGCATGCATGCAATGCATTCGAGGGTGCTGTGCGCGCCTCAAGGCCACGTTTGATGTATTGGCCAAGCAACCTATGCAGTTGGTTTGACAGGAATCGTGCATGTTGCTGTCCTCCCGCCTGCGAGTTTCCCCCCGCCACATGCCCAGCTGCCTGCACAGCCCTGCACGCCATTACCAGGGCAACGCAGCCGTTCACCACACGCTCTGCCGTATGCTTTCCCGCAGGTTGGCCCGGGAGAGGTGGATGGCCAGCTGGACGGCGAGGTGGGCGAGGAGTGCTCCAAGTACGGCACCGTCACCAAGTGAGCGCGGGGCGGGGCGGGGGACTGATTGTGCCCAGTGTGGGTGTTCTGTTTGTTGATGACCTTTGTTGATGCGCTCTGTAAGCGTGGTGTGGGATGGATTCGGCACGGTGCTGTTCGCCACCAGTGCGCACAATGCGGTTTCCGCACATGCCGAGCTCTCCCTGCAAATCCATCTGCCGCCCCGCCTCGCAGCCTGCTAATTTTCGATGCCTCGGAGCTGGTTTCCCTATGGACCAAGTCCTACTATTCAGCGCGCTGCTTATATTTCCTCCCTCCCACTCGCACTCCCTCTCCCCGCAGCGTGCTCATCTTTGAGGCCACGGAGCCGGGCTTCCCCGCCGACCAGGCCGTGCGCATCTTTGTGCAGTTTGAGCGGGTGGAGGAGGCGACCAAGGTGAGAGGCACCTCACCTGGGCCCCCGCTCGCCCCTGCACCAGGGCGGCTTGCCATTTCTGCCGCTTGCGGGCTGATCATCGCTCACCCTTTCCTGCATGCGTGCTTCTCCTTCGCAACCACCCTCCGCTCCACCCCAACCCACCCCTTCGCAGGCGCTGGTGGACCTGCAGGGCCGCTTCTTCGGTGGGCGGGAGGTGGAGGCGGGCTTCTTTGAGGAGGAGCGGTTTGAGGCAAAGGACCTGGCGCCGCGGCCTGAGGAAGTGCGGCGTTGAACGGGTTGCAGAATCGGCGGTGATGGGGTTCGCAGCAACGAATGGGCCGGCTCGAGGAAGTGCGGCGACAAGGCTCCAAGCGCCGCGAGGCATGTGCGGCAGCCAGGCAGTTGATTACACTGCTTACACTGTGTGGCTCCCTGCTGCCTGTCATATTTGGAACGTGAAGGAGCTGGTTTGTAATGCAGCTCTTAGTTCACAGTTTTGGTTGCGGTAGCTGCAGCTGTGGAGATCCGCAGGCAGATGGGATGAAGCTGCATCTTGGACAAGAGGCCTCCCAGGAGTGCTGTTTCCAGGCTGCTCAGCCGCTTCCCTGAGGCCATCCAAGGCTTGGGCGTGGCTTCCAAAGTTCGGGTTTGCTCGCCCTGCACCAGCTCTTCGACCTAGCTCTGGCCTCTCCCTGGCGCACGGAAGCAGCCGGCAAGGCACCTGCACACCAGCGAGCACCCCAGAAAGCCCAGGCGCCATGGCTGGGCCCTCGGCTTTTGCCGCCGCCGGCGCCATGCCCGCCGCCGCCGCTCAGCCTGCGTATGACGACGGCCCAGGCGCAGCAGCGGCTGCTGGCACAGGCCCTGGAGTGCGCAGCTACGACACAGCGCCCGGCATGGCGGGTGCGGCGGGGCACTCGATTTACGAGCCGCCGCCGCCGGGGGCGCGCGTGGTGCCGGGGGTGCAGCACCACTCGCACCTGCCGGGCCAGATGAGCGTGAGTGGCAGCTCAGAAACGACAGCGGGGCAACAAGCAGGGAAACTGCTCGGTTTGCCACCGTCCAAAAGATGGTAATAAAGGGCAGGTCCAACAGCAACATCCTTGTTGCACGCAACCAACATGGAGCCCTGCCTGCTCACCTTCCTGCCACCGCCTTCCCTGGCCCTCCCCGGCACTCGCCGCAGGTGATGCAGCAGCCGTCCGTCATGACGGTGGGAGGGCTGGACTACGGGCCCAACCCAAGGACGGGTGAGAGCGGCACCAATATTGACCTTAGCCGGCAGGTATAACAGGCCATACGGGCGGTATGCCAGAGCAGCGGCGGCCGACGCCGCAGAGCACTGGCTAGCTGTGCAGCCTCTGGAGGCTCACACTTCCACCATGCCAACATAACCGCCGCCTTTTTTCCCACTGGTTACATCGTTACAGAGTACAAGGTGGTGCAGCGCGAGCAGGTGGCCAACCCAGGTGGGCAGCTGCAGTTGTCTTCAATCTGTTGCTGGTGCATTGCTGCACATGCGCAGCGGGTCAAGGCAGTGCCGGCTGTGAGTTGTGACCGTCTACCAACAGGCACGGCTGCTGTCACCCTGCTGGCCTCGTCCTGCAGCCCCGCTGGGCCTGTTTGCGTTTGGCTACACCACGGCGCTGCTGCAGGCAAGCAGTTGGGCTGGGGTTGTTGGTCCTGCCCGTGCGTGGGTACTGCCCACCCTCATGCAGGCGCTGAGGGCGTGCCTGCTCTATGGCTGGGCGCCCTGTCTGCCTGCCTACTACAGCCAAGGTTGTTTGCACTAAGCCAGCCGTCATCAACCATGCCCTGCATGATCACACCCTGCCATGTCTTGCTTGTCCGTAGGGCACCAACTCAGCCATCACAGGTGTGCCATCCCTTCCTGAAGTGGGGAGCGCCCTCGACTTAGGGTTCGGCCTGACTGCTCCCAGCCTGCTTGAAAACGTACTCTCGCATGCAACCGTGGCAGTGCTGCTTCCCATGGTGTGTTGCTGTGCGCCGGCGACCGTTCCCCACATACTCGTCGTCGCGGTTCCAATATCCCTATATCGCAGATGCTTCTGCCACCAAGCTCGCCGCCGCGTGAGCTGGGTTTAGGTTGTGAATGTTTTGCACTTGGCGAGTGCACAATACTTCACTGAACTGCCGGTGGCGAGTGCACAATACTTGGCCTCTGCCGCGCCTGCACATGCCAGCAACACTGCCCTGTTGCCTGTCCTTCTCGCCCCCGCAGGTTTGGTAAGGCAACTCTGATTGCATGTTCTGGCACTGCGACCCAGGCATCTTTTAAAGGCTGATTGATATGGCCACCACGGTTGCCTTGCCAAGTGGTTGGTGGGCGCTAGCCTGCAACATGCGCAGAGCAGTGCAGCGGCTGCACCCCCACCGCGCTCACTTACTTACGTCCACCTCACATTGATGAACAGGCATGGCATACGGCGGATTAGCTCAGCTGTTGGCGGGGCAATGGGAATTCAAGCGTGAGTGGTGTATATGCTATAATAAGTGGCTACTGGTTGGCTCGGCAGCTGCGTGCGCCACCCCTGCTGCTTCCGCGCGTCTGCACCACAGCATGCCTGTTTAGACTCCTCTCATCAATCATTACTGCTTTCCACGTGTTTACAGGCCAGAATACTTTCGGAGCGGTCGCGTTCACGACATATTTGAGTACTGCGTGGTCCAGCTGGCCGATCTGGCGAAGTGCATGAGCGGAATTCCCTGCTGACTCCTGGCACAGCTTTTCACCTTGGGCACACTTGGCACAGCTTCACAGCCGCACGTGCACGTCCTGACCCTTTTGCGCAGGGCGCTTTCTGGATGGGCTTCGCGCTGCTGCAGATCCTGGTGGCCGCCGGGCTGTTCAGCGTGGGGCACAACGCGGACCAGGTGCGCTGGGCAGCTGCAGGGGCAGATGCGCCACTCATTGCCGGCTGCTGCAGATGTACTCCTGTGTTGCCCTGCAATCGCTCGTTGAGAGCTTCCTGTGGACAGCTGACCGCCTGTGCGGAGCGTTTAACCTCCAAAACTGAAACACAACCCATGCCGCTCCATCCCCTTTGCAGATGATGCTGTCGCTGTGGGGCATCCTGACCTTCAGTGAGTGGCGCATGCTTGCCTCCAAGCCGCTGTGCGTGTGAATGTGGCCGTATCTGTTGCTGGCGTGGGGGGTCAAGGGCGGCTGCTGTACTTGCCCTGATGGAGCATCTCCTGGCTTCCCTCCGTCTGCAGTCTTCATGGTGTGCTGTGGATGGGAAGGAGGAAGGGGTTGCATGCCATCTTTACGCACCTGCTGTGCTGTGCTGTGCTGTGCTATGCTATGCTGTGCTGTGGTACTGCGTAATGCCGTGCCGCCGCAGACCATGCTTGGCACAGCACCCTGCAGCTTTAGACACACATGGTGCACCCTGCTCACCCCGGAACCCGGCTCTCACCTGCCCCGCAGATCGCCACGTTTGAGCTCAACTTCTGCCTGAGCCTCCTGTTCTTCACGCTGGCGGGTGCGTGAGCACCACGGCTTTCTCCTGGGAGCATGCGTGCGGACAGTAGTTCGGGCCGCTGCTTTCATACCACTTGAGGAGAGGCTGGCGGACTCGCTTGACAGCTGCCCATGTGTTGATAGCAGTGTGATGTGGCCATTTTCCTGGACGGTGCCTGCAGTGCTCTTCTGGCTCCTGGCCGCGGGGGTGGAGTCCATCTTCTGGGAGGTGGGTCAGCCAAGGCTAAGTCGCATCTACGGTGGATGCATGGCATGGACTGCTGCCGGCTTGCCCGGCACATTCAGCGTGGGCAGATGCACTGGCCTGCTCGCATGATAGAACTTGACGATCTCACACAATGCCCTACCCTGCCCAACACTCACCGCCCCACGCAGCGCTTTGCGGGCTGGTGGGGCCTCGTGGTGGCCGGCATTGCCTGGTACATCGCTGCCGCTGATACCATCAACGAGCAGTACAAGCGCGTGAGTGCAGTGAGGGTGGGCTAGTGGGGCATCCCAGGAGCGCCACGAAGCGCCTGCCCCCGCGCTAGGATTGGAGCACTGCTGGCAACCCTGCCGCCTGCTCGCGGCGCATGCACACTGCACCCCATGCTCTCTCCCCGCACACAAGTGCCCCACTTGGGCCTCCTTCCAATCTCAACGCAGACGGTGATGCCGCTGGGCAAGTGGTCTGTGGGCGTGCCGATGTCCAAAGGCCTGAAGCGCGGCATGGCGAAGGTGGAAGTTCTGCGGTCTGCTGTTGGCATGCTGCTCGGCTGTGCTTCAGACTTGCATGCTCAGCTGCTGTCCTATCCCGGTTGTGCTGGAACTTCTTACTCCTCCCCGCTGCATGTGCTCTCCACTGTCGCTTACTCAAGATCCCGCCCTGCTCCCCTGCTGCCGCAAACCAGGTGCCCATCCTGGGCTGGGCGTATGTCAAGGCTTGCAACCGCGAGGACAAGGCGGCAGGTGGGTGGTGCTTTTAGCTGGCATGCGCACGGGCCTGATGCTCGCCTGTAAGGTTGCAGTCTGCAAACGGCAGGCTTGGGGTTTGCAAGGCAAGAAGGGGCGTATTTCAGAGCAGCAGGTTCTGAACAGCATTGCAAGCAATGTGTGCAGGCTGGGGCAAGGCAAAGAAGGGCGCGGATGAGGACGCCGGCTACCCCTCGGGCCCCGGGGTGAGCGCCAACAACTTTGCACTGCCGCCCACTTTGCCAGCCGAGCTGCGACACCAGTACGGCTTGCCTTGTCCTGCCACCCAGCTGCCAACCTGCTCTGCCATCCGTTTGCGGCTACCTGTACGACTGGAACCGAGTTCTGCCCCTGAAGTCCATTGCCTTCCTGCTGTCTCACGTCTGCACATGTTCCTCTCACCTGCCCATGCTGCCCCCTCTCGTTCTTGACAGGAGGGCGGATTCCGCCCCTATGTGTTGCACACGACATATAGCACCGCCCCCGGCACCAGCTTCGATGGCCAGGCTGTGCGGTAAGCCTGGCCAACCGACAACTGATCGGGCAGGGTGCCACCGGCGCCTTGCACAGGGCTGTGGCATCGGGCATGCCTGTGCTTGCACGCCTGCCGCTCTGCATGCTACCGACTGGTGTGCCGGCCAGGGATCACCTGCTGTGCCATTGGTTGTGCGCCCTGCAGGGATGAGCAAGCCTACGCGCCCCAGGGCTCGGCGATTGGTCCGTACTGAGCAGGCGTGCTAGCTGTACCCGACGCAACCCAGCAGATTGGCGCGTTGCCAATCTTTGATGCACAAGTTCGGCAGCTTTGGACCTGTACCATAACCCCTTCTGCTCAGCAAGGCAACCTGATGCCGTGTTGACTCCCAAGACCGTGTTGCAAATGTTTCATGCGCTGCCCCACCGTGCTCCATCAACCCCGAATGTTGCTCTCTGCGCTTGCTTGCACAGCATGCCCCCTGCTTCATACTGCACCAAGACCCAAGGGCTTGTATGGTTTCTGCATGTAAAACAGGCCCACAGTGACCAGGTTTGGTTGCCTACTCAACTCGTCGCTGCGCCGCCCGCTCTACATGCTGCCGCCCGCCGCCCGCCGCGGCGCGCCGCCACCAAGGTGGCCTGATCGCCCAGGAATCTTAGCACACGAAGCGCACTTGTCAGCTGCAAGCTTTCTTTGATCCCTCTGCCAGTGGAGAAGGCGCTATGGCAAGCTTCGGCGGGAGCCTCGCACCGCGGGCGAGCCCCGCGCTCCAGCGGCTGCACCAACAGGCACATCTGGCGCTGCCTCGACGACAACGGCGGCCAGCAGCAGCTTCCGCAACGGGTCGTGTCGCCGTGCCGCCGCCGCCGCCACCCCCGCCTCCGGGCAGCGGCGGTCCGCAGCCAAGCGTATCGAGCACGTCGCTGCTCACGATGGGCGTGGTTATGGGCTTCCAGGCAAGACAGTCAAGCTCAAATTGACTGCTTGTCTTGCAAGTGGCTTCTGGAACTCAGTAGTACTGCTCCGCTGCCGCTCTGCTGCCTTTGTGCCGCCGCCAACCTTCCGCTGCCGCCCGACGCCCCACGTTCACCGCACCCGCAGGCGGCGGCGCTGATTGGCGCGGTGGTAACGGGCGTGCTGGCCAGGAGGCGGCGTGTGGAGACACAGACGCTGAACGACAAGCTGCGGCAGATCAATGCTGAGCTGCGGCGGCAGCGCGAGCAGCAGGTGCGCATACCGATGTGTTGCACCTCCTCATGCTTGCGGAGTGGTTGCTGGGGCATAATAGACTGAAGACCAGCCAAAGCAGGTGGAGTGGTCCATGCTGGGCCGTTCCGCACATTCTTCTTCAGTGCTGCTGCCTATGCGCACTGCTGCCCCTTGTAATGCAGGAGAGCATCCTCACGGCAATGAGCGGCCTGCCGACAGCAGGCGAGGATACAGAGGGTGCAGCGGGAGCTGAGGCAGCCGCAGCACTGGAGGCGCTACGGCGGCGGGAGGTGCGAGCAATAGAGGGGCCTGGGAGGATGTGATGGAGTAGAGTGCGGCAGGGCCAGCAGGGCCGTGCTCTGCGCGTGCTGCATTCGGCCTGCAGCAGATCATTCGCATGCAAGTGGGCCGCACATTGCCTCGCGGCACAAGCTGCACCATAGTCAGCGCGACGGCGTGTTGCACCTTGTGTCACGCAGGAGCTGCTGCAGCAGGAGCGGTCGTTTCTGGAGGCAGCCATGGCCTCCCCCTCAGCGGCACACCCCACAGAGGGCTATGGCACCGAGCGGCTGAGCCTGGCGCAGACGCGGCGGCGCATCGCGCAGTGCATACAGTGAGTTGATGCTGGGCGCGGAGGCAGGGCTGCAGGCTGGTGGTTCGGGTTAGTGCCGCAGCGGGGAGAGGAGACACTTGACCTGCGTGCCAACGCCGCGCTGCTGAATATCAAGTGCCCACGCTTCACGCATGCGCGCCAGCTATGCATGCAACCCTGCCCGTTGCTTCAAGGCGCCATCAACCTTGCGTACACCTGCAGCACAAGCAAGGAGCTGGTGCGGGATGGGCGGCCGGGCGACACGTTCCCCCTGCTGGCCGAGGGCTTGCAGGTGCGCCATCCTGCCGGCACAAGCGGTGCCCATATTGATAACCCAATTATGTGCTGCATTAGCTGGATGCTTACCTTGCCTTAAACCAAGGCTGTGTGGCTTGCCTGCTCCTCATTTGTTTCTGGGCATGCTGGCACCCTTGAGCGTCCCTTCCAGCGGCCCACAAAACTAGCTGTCGTGGCTGTTGCAGCGCCCACCCTGCTCTCCTTGTCCTTGTACCCCCGCAGCTGGCACGGGAAACGCGAGACGTGCGTGCGGAGCGGGCGCTGGTGCGCGTGCGAGCACGCGCCCACCGCGAGCTGGGTGAGGCAGCCGGGCAAGTTGGTGCAGTACAGCCGGGCAAGTTGGTGCAGTGCAGCCGGGCAAGTTGGTGCAGTGCAGCCGTGCATGCTTGTGCCTGCAGGCAGGCACAGACAGTGTCTGTGGATGCCCACCTCTAGAGGGGGTTGCTTGTTGCCAGGATGCATTCTGCCGTCTGCACAGCAGCCTGCTGCGTCCGTCAAGTCCGGATGGTGTGGTCGCAGCCCTTCTGCTGCCTCCAGCAAGGTACCCCCTTGCCCGTGCCCCTGCACCTTGCAGGCGACCCAGCGGCGGCGCTGCAGGACCTGCACCGCAGCATGGCGCTGTCGCAGCAGCTGGGGGAGACGACGGGCGATGCCGACACGCTGGGAGAGCTCGCGGACATGTATGCTGAGCTGGGGGACCTCGAGACGGCTGGCAGATTTTATGGTGCGCCGGCTTCCGTTGCTCTTGCTTTTCAGGGAATCCATGCGGTGGTAGGGTTGCGGAGCAGAGGGCCTTAAGTGTCCGCTGAGTTAGGAAGGAGGAAAGGGAAGTGGGGGCTCTCACATGGAGCTGCATCAAAGTTGCCACCCAACGCCTCCGCCCCCACCTCTCGTGCAGACCGATGCCTGGAGGCGATTGCAAACGAGGCGCCGCCACAGCCCCTCAGCTCAACCTGGGATGCATGCTAGACATGAGCGAGCAGCGGAGCCGCCGCCGCATCGCCCGGTGTGGTTCCACCCCCACCGTTGAAGTTTACTTTGCAGCATGCAGTTAAGGGTCCTCACGTGTTATGTGGATGGCTACCCACGCACTGTAACAGCTCCAGACAGTCCGGCGGCAATGGCTGCCTTAATCGCCCGAATGGCGGGACCGCCTTCGGCGTCGGCACCGCCAGGCAGTCCAGAGGCGTTTGGTCCCTCCCCTGGGCTTCCGCGCTGCTGTTAGCATCCCTGCAGTCCGCACATGCAGGCGTAGGGACCCGGCACAGCCCGTCCAGGTCCGGCTGCATGGACAGGCTCCTCCGCCCTTCAACCAGCTGAGCTCGCTGTGAAAGCGCCGCGATCCGTACCTGCGACAGCCTCGCAGCATCCCGGTGAGTGTGTATAGACTGTAGAAGGCAGAATGCCAAGCGCCCGCGCGCCCTGCGGCGATCACCCGCTGCGTTTGCCTGCCAGCAGCTCAGCAGCCACTATGAAAGCCCCTGCACTGCCAATTGCGCCAAGCGGGTCAGCGCCGCTTCGGAGCCGCCGGCTCTCCCGCCGCCTGATGTGCCCCACCAGCCCTCCCGGCTGCCCTTCAGGACCAAGTCGTCGCCCTGCAGCCGGCCGGCAGTCCCTTGCCAGGCCCTGCCCGCCGCTGCTGCTGACACGCCGCTGCCACCATGCGCCGCCCGTCCCCGCCGCCGACCCTGTCTGTGCGCATGGCGCACTACGTCTTTGGCCTCTGCCTGCTGGCGGTCACCGTGACAACCTTCCTGCAGCTGGGCGGCGTTGCTGCGCAGCAGGTGAGGCCTAAAGGGCCGCCTAAATGCATGGGCGGGAAACAGAAGACGAGGAGCCGGTGGTGCGCTTGGGCGCTCCCATTTGTGCTGCCTCGCGGGCTGCCTGCCGGTTTCATGCGCGTTTTTGCCTTCACTGGCCCACGCAACAGCCAGAGGATGTTGAGGGACCTCTCCTGCCTGCTGGCCCGCTCATGCAGGCACTGTGCCATGACAACCAGCTGCTCGAGTACTGGACGCCTGCCTATGCGGTGAGCCTCAAACACTTCCTACCACATGCGCCTCTGCATCTGTTCATGCCCTGCTGCTGTGCATTACACGCTGATGCACAGTCACCTAGCAACGCATGCTGTGCTGCATAACTCACCGCACCTGGCATGCCCGCCGCCCTTTCCCCCTGTCACGCAGGCGTTCCTGGCCCAGATGGCGCCCCTCAAGCCCTGGACCTGCAAGTGGTGGCAGATCACGCAATGTGAGTTACTGCAACAAAAATATCTGCAGTTCGTGGTCGTAGGCGGCGTGCGGGATGTTTGCATGCAGTATGGGGTGGGGTTTGTGGCTACACTCCCCCAGCGAGCCCGGCCTCTGGTCAGCTGAGTGCCGCTGCCCCGGCACCCCGCTGCAGGGTGGACCATCGCCCTCCAGCTGTCGTTCTGGATGTGCCTGACCATCTCCTGGCTGTGGGGCACTCTGGAGCGCTACTTCCCGGCCCTGTTTGGTAAGGCGGCAGGGGTTGTGCGCGGCGGCAGGGGCTGTGCGCAGCGGCAAGGGTGGTGTGCAAGGCGCAAGGGTGGTGTGAGACAGCAAGGGAAACTGTAGTGGCAGCACCTGATGGCGGTGGTTGTGCTGCGGCACAGTGCAACGTGGGCAGCTGTCAGCAAGTTGTACAGCATCCACCGCACCGCCCGTCTTGCGCCTCAGTGCCAAGCAGCTGCTCAGCAGCCCCTGCCTTGTGCCCAAGGCCCCGCATGTGCCTGCGGCGGGTTCACACAGTTGACCTCTCCATCACCTCTCCACCCACACTGCTGCCCGCTTGTTTGCAGCGCATGGCGCCACTGCCACCACCATGTGCGTGGCGACATCCTTGATGATGATGGGAGAAAGCACCTACTACACCGGCAAAGTGTACAAGTGAGCTGCTCGGAGGCATCCGCTCTGCAGCGGCGGCAACCTGACATTGGCACACCGTTCGCACCAAAGCCTGTACGGCGTAGCATTCTTGCTGCTAACTGGGCCGGGTCTAACTGCCCCTGCCACCCCGCTTGTCCCTGCCGCAGCCTGGGGCTGATGGCCTTCTATGGTTTCTTCATTGGCAGCATCCTGGTGCGTTCATGTGTGTGTGTGTGTGTGGCTGGATGCGGGACTCTGGTGCATACCCAGGCCATGCCACATCAGTGGCATGTTGTTTCACACCTCCTTGTGTGCGTTCTCCGTTGCCTTTCATAAATCCCTTGCCGCCTCCCTTGCTGCCACCCACCATTTTCCCGCCAGAACGGCCTGCTGGGCTTTTCGTAAGTGACAGGGCTGAGCCGAGGGGCGTGTTGGCTGCAGCACATGTGGTGCATGTGCCATTCTTCGCATCAGCCTGCCTCCAGAGGGCCGCACACCTTCCTGCCAGGCTGACCCTTGCACTCTGCCTCCTTGCCCCGCAGGCTCTGCGAGCTGCTGCACGCCAAGCGTGCCGCCCGCCGCCGCACCGAGCCCCCCTCCACCTCGCCATCCATCGACTCGATCGGGCCGGTGAAGGATGCCGCCGCCCAGCACGTGTAGGCCTGGTGCCCAGCGCATGCGCAGCTGGCGCCTCCCAGACCTTGCCCTCCTGCCCAGTGCCTGCACCCTCTAGATCTGAGATCCCACCATCCCCCCCGGTGGGCGTGCAATTTGGCACGCTGCACCTGCTTCAAGCCTTGGTTTTCCATCCATACCTCAGTAGTCCATATCTGTGACACTAACGCACACGGATCCTACCCCCAATTGAGCTCAACCCCTTCCTCTTCTCTTCTCCTCTTCTTCTTCCGCATCGATGCTGCGCCCGCTGGGGCCCAGCGCCTGTGCCTGGTGCACACTCGCGTGCTTCAAGAGCATCGGCTCATTGCAAGCTGGAAAAGTTTTATGCCAACCCCATCCTCCATATGTTCATTCTATGCTGATCAATCAACGTGCATCGATTAGCTTTCTGCACAGCGGCCAGCTAGCTGTTCACCGCATGTGTCCCATGCAATGCAGTTGCCCATTGTCACGGCCCATTGTCACGGCCCATGTCACGGCACAGACGCCTCGTCCGCCTCGCTGTCAAGGTTGCTCAGCCCCTTCTGCAAGCCGACGCAGCGAGCTGCCCAGTTGGGCAGGAATTGGCAGCATCGGCGGCTGTGGTGCCGGCGGCAGCCGGGTTGCCGACCGTCGGCGCCGGCGGCGGTGCTGGTAGGCGCTGGCGACGCCAGCCATTTGCCGCCGCTTTGCTTCCATGACCGGCAATACTTGCAAGGGCCGGCAGCAATGCCTTGATTAAGGGTCGCGTCGGGCAGGGGAAAGCGAGTCGTCGGCGGCCATTCCCCCTCCGCCCCGGTGCATCTTGAAGCTCAAGATGCGCTTGATGGACGAATGGGCAAGGGCGGGCTGCACAAGCGGCCGCATGCAGTACAGGAGCATGCGAGCAGGGCATCAGAAGGCAAGCAAGGCCTCCCCGCTTGTTTGCAACACCCGGCGGCATCCTGCGGCTGTGCTGGATGGCGCGAGCGTAGCCAATGGCGCCAGTTTACCTTGTGGCAGGGCTGTGGCTCCTCCTGCACAAGGCAAGTCCCCCGCGAGACCCTGCCGAAGCACAACATGCGCGTTGCGCGAAGCGGCGGGGCCTGCAAGCGGCCCGAGCGCTCGGGCGCGACCCCTCCCTCCTCCCCTCTTCCGCCCTCTGCCCCAGGACGCGCTGATGCTCGGCTACTCCCTCATACTGCTCAGCCTGATCGCGCTGGGCCTGGCGCTGGCCCTGCTGCACTGGCTGCTGAACGCAGACGGTATGCTCTGGGTGCAGGTGCGCTCCGCTTCGGTGTAGGGCGCAGGATGGGTGGGGGCGGCAGGGCCGACCCGGGGGCGCAGGCGGGCGCGCGAGAGAGCCACCTCCCTCCTGGGAGGAGGCGGTGCCGCCGGCTGCCGGCACTCACTCCCACGAGGCTCCCTGCGTTGATGTTGGGTAGAACGGGTCTGTCATGTTGGCAGGAGGCTTTGTCGTTTCTGCCTCTGTGGATGCAGCACCCGAACTGTGCAGGCAGGCAGCCTGCAGGGTCACCCAACGGTCCCGCTGCGCCCCCCCTCCCTGCTCCGCGCAGGTACGGCGCCGCGTGGTGGGCCTCCGCTTCTTCCTGTTCACCCTGCGGCGCAACCGGCCGGTCGCCCTGAACTTGTTCTACGACGCAGTCGCCTCGACATATGCAGCCTGCGGCTTCAGCCGGCAGCTGGCGCCAGAGCAGCTGGCACAACTGGCGGTGCAGGCGGGCTTCAGCCAGACGGCCGCAGCCGCGCTGCAGCGGCGCGCCGCGGCCGACGCAGCGGCGGCCGCGACAGCAGCAAGCAGTGCAGACGAGGATGTGCAGCTGTCGCCTGGGCCTGCAGTGCGGCGCGGCGCAGCAGTGCGGCGTTTACCGGCCGTCAGCATTCCACTCTGGCGCTACAAGTACTTCCAATGGTGGCTGCGCAGGTGATCAGGCTCTGCGGCTCAATTGTGGTGCATTGCTGAGGATGGTAGCACAGCACACGGCAATGGTCTGCCAGAGGGTGCGTCTGGGTCGCCGCCGACTTGTCCCTGCCTTGCGTGCTGACTGCCCAGCCAGTGGTCACACCCCAACGGTCCGCCCCCCGACTGTCCTTTGTTCCACCCGCAGCCACCTGAACACCCTGAGCATGCTGCGTATTGAGTGGGAGCATGAATCGCCGCTGCTGATCTGCGGGTTTGACGTCACCCGCGAGACGGCAGACGCCCTGCTCTTCCGCCGCCCCAAGGTGGGCAGGCCTGCGGTAGACAGGGGTTGCCAGCTAGCAGCTTCCTGCCGCCCTTCACCTGCAGCTGCTGGCTGGCTTTGGTTTCCAGTGCTGTGCAGCTACAAGTTGTTGGGCAAGGATCCTGCTATGCAGCATGCGGTGTGCAATGCCGGACGCATGGCGCGGCATGCACGCGCAAGCAAGCGCTCGATCTGCTGCTGTTGCCTGTACCTGCCGCAGGGCACGTGCTTGGTGCGTCTGGGCCAGGAGGTCGGCGGCGTCATTGTGTCGCTGCGCCCCGACAAGCCCAGCCTGGCAGGTTAGGAGCTGCCTGCGGCCTGTGGAGCATGGCAGCATCTGTGGTCGCTGCGCCCACCGCCTCCCTAGCAAGGAGGCAGACAGTTGCTGCATGTCTGCTGTGTTCCGCCCCGCCCCTCACCTGCCCTGCTGGCTGAATCCTCTTCAACTCGCCACCCGTGGCTGCCCTGGCTACGCCTCCCCCCAACCCTCACCTCCCCCATCAAGTCTCCCGGCCCATGTCTGCCTGCAGCCGAGCCGCGCACGCAGGAGAGCTACTACAGCAGCGTGTCGGTGTCGCAGCTGGTGGGTGCGGCGTACCAGGCGGCGGAGCAGGCGTGGCTGCCGGTGCGGCGCAAGCTGCGCGAGGGCTCCGTCGTCCACGTGTACCTGCCGGATGCCAGCCTGCGCCTGCAGGGCGGGCTGTGGGTGAGTGCGCGGGGGGGGGGGGGG